>Ga0114899_1000791_pt1 | contig 20727 bp, 17 predicted proteins | sample MalvireepMed_215_FD_83497 | JGI IMG/M metagenome (GOLD analysis project Ga0114899, IMG submission 83497) | Marine viral communities from the Global Malaspina Expedition - Malaspina viral metaG DeepMed_215 | ecosystem: Environmental > Aquatic > Marine > Oceanic | place: Mediterranean Sea...
ACTAAGGACTTATGCATAGTTTCATTTGCATTTTAATTAAAAGATCGAATTGAAAACAAAAAAGTATTTCTTGAACTTGACAATCGACGCTTTTGCAAAAAGGAAATTCACATAACTATCGAACTCAACATTTCAATTGGTTATTAAAATTCACTTATAAATACATTTATATATTTTCCTTTCAAGAATAAAATCAGTTTAACGTAGATACTAGCTCTTTACCTTCGGCGTGATTTATGCCGTTACTAGCACAGAAATATTTCGCTCTATAGTCTTATTCTTTTCTGTAAATGAGCTTCAAATAAAGTTGAGACATACAGTTTTGCTAAGGCTGTGCATTTGCGTCTGAATATCGGATTCATTATTGGTTAAACAAACTAAGATTTTAATTGGCCAGCCCCCCCTCCTTTTAAGACTTTTTAGAGACCGGTTTTGCCATTACAGATTTCCACAAAGCTCTTTCAATGAAAGCAGAAAAAGATAAAGACATGTCTTTATACGCCATTCTCTACCAGAACGGTCACAACAGTGAACTGAGCGGAACTATCCTAAGCAAGGATTCAAAGCACTAAATTTATTTATCGACAGTGCACCGACGAACAAGTCGGTCTACCTTCCAAATCATGGGAAAAATATCGATTGGGATTACTTTATGAAAAAAAAGGAGACAAGGTAGCAGCACGTAAATTATACCAACAAGCCAAAACTGAGACTCATGATAAAAATTTATTGGAAAAATTGAAGAGAAAACTTAAGAAAAGAGTACGGCTTAGCTTGATTTGATCAGCACATAATTTAGATCATCATTTGGTTAGTTATGCATTCTTAGTTCCGCCTTCATTACCTGTAAACCTACATCATAACTCTTAGTGTCTAGTCGATTACTTAAGAGTATCGCTGAAAGTTGCTTTGAGGGGATTTGGTAAATAGCATGATGAAAACCTAACCAGCCTCCACCGTGGAAGTATAAAGGTAGCCCGTCAATCTCATCAATACCCCCATACCATAGGCTTTTCCTTTAACGACATTCTTCGGCAAAGAACCATCAATCAATAACCCAGGGGTTCGAATAGTGTTGAGCGAAGCCTCAGATAATAATGAAGGGCTAAACCAAGCTTTTTGCCACTTAACAAGGTCGTTCATTGTGAAATAAATACCACCATCGCGGTAGATTAAATTCAAAGGACTATAATCACCATCGGCGAACTCTCCATTTTTTGCAACATAACTTGAAACTTTATTTTCTGGTTTTGGCCTAGATTCATCGTAAACGCCAGGCTGTTTCATTGCTAACGGCAGAAATATATTTTTCTTTGAGTAATCCCTAAAATGCATACCGGTAATATTTTCTATCAATTGCACCAATAGGACGTACCCGCTATTACTACGCTCCCATTTGGCACCTGGTTTAAATCGCGATTGAAGGAACTCTTGCAATATTTTTATCACATCTTCATTGGTTGGCATAAACACGGAGTGAGGTAACTTATCCGATTCAAATAAATACTCGCCGTATACATTTCCATCAATCGCTACACGCTTATGTTCATGATATAAAAATGCATGATCTTGTATTCCAGAGGTATGATTTAGCAATTCTTGAATAGTGATGTCTTTTGCCGCAACAGATAATTCAGGTAAATACTTACTGATGGGTTGTTTAAGCTCGAAAACTTTTTTCGACTAGCTGCATAATGGCTACTGCAACAAATTGCTTTGTTAGTGACGCAATACGCATTGAGCTATTTTCGTCTAGGTTTTCATTGCTCTCTATGTCTGCAGCCCCAGCATTTTTTTAACTTCATATCATCACCAACAAGACTGTAACCATTATCCCTGGCTCGCCATTAGCTACTACAGATAAAATATTATCAGTTACATTTTTAAAACCGTCAGATTTATTAAGGTAATCTGAGTTGGCAGCTTTACCTTCTTTGTTCACCATTGATAACGCTATCAATAACGTTATCATTAAAAACTTAAATAACATAAATCACTCTATTGATTATCAAAAGAGCAAACCAAATAAAAAACATCTACACTAAATATTGTTAGTCAAATATTTCAAATATTTTTTTCTGTGAAGAAATAAAAACAGGGCAAAAAGCACAACATCAATAACTAATAACACCACAAGTTCAATGAAACTCGTTTCGAAATCAATGGCTTTCAACAAACTTAAACAAATAAATACGAAATTCAAAACCAAACAAAATCGATAAGATATATTGAATACATATTGCTTCGATGTTTTGTCGTTCATATTAAAACTCCCCTCACTAATTTACAGCATAAAAACATGGTAACTCAAACCTAAACAAATACATTACATCTATACAAATACAGAATATTCGTAACTAGACATTAATCATTTTGCTAACAACAATGCTTATATAGCCATTTATAATTATAACATCGCTAACAAATAACGAGCATTAGTCAGGCTAACACTTATCTTGATTTCAGAATTAGCGCAATGACACAGCGGCACCATTAGTATGCAAAACAGAATAAAATCGATAAAATATATCTTTCCAATTAATCATAACTACATGCGTATCTCTTATTTGACATCTAAACTTTTGATTAAATAAACCAAGTATTTTTTTATCCAGATCAGCTTCTGCGGTAGATAAACATTCAGTAATTACTTCAAATCCATCAATCATTGTGAATTGCATATAAGATACGGTTGAGTTTAAAGGAATAAAATTAATCGTCACTCGCTTTTTCCTACGACATTTATTTAATATCATTTCGCTCTCCTTCTTGTATAACCAGAATCATCATTTGGTAGCTTAGTCATCTGGGCACGTTGAATGCCCCAGATAATTTCAAGCACAATAAAAACAATTAACCTTTAAATATATTTTTTCGTCGAGATGAAAACAATACCACCCCAAACAACCACAAGATATTCATCGAACCTCCACCATTACTAGCCGGTGGTTCAACAACGACCACCTTATCGTTATCGACAATCGATACACTGGCATTTTTTATACTGCCCAATATTGTATTAACAGGGTTACTCAATGTTACCGTGAAGGATTCAATATTTTCATCAACACTATCTTCAAGAACATCAATACTAATAGTCTGACTCATTTCTCCATCGGCAAAATAAAGCGTGCCTTCTGTGGCTAGATAATCTTCACCATCAACGGCACTATCATCACTAACTAAGTAATCCACACTGACTTCGCCATAACTGCCATCACTTCTTGTTACTGTGACAACGACCGTTCCATCACCTTCATTAAATGTGTAACTATCACCACTCAGTTGTAAAATACCTGATGGTGGTACAGGCTCGTCTTCCTTAACAATAATCATGCTAGACGACTGAAAACCTATTGATGCATCCCCTGTTAAATTAGCAAGCGTCAGTGAAAAGGTAATATCGCCGGTGTAATTCGTATTATCTTCAATAACAACATTGACGGTTTTACTCGTTTCCCCATCAATAAAACTCACCGCCTCTATTTGATTGGACTTTTGAACATTAGTGGCTTCGTCATAGTTAATGTTTACCTCAACACTGGTATCACCTTGGCTGCCCTGAGTTCGTATTAAAGTGACTGAAATAGTTCCGCTATTCTCATTAGTGATATAAGTCCCCCCACTAAATTGAATGACGCCGCCCGGTGGAGCTTCTTCATTTTCAATAATCTTAATCAATGCGGATGACTGGGTACCAGGCATCGTTCCAACGGCGTTACTGAGGCTTAATTCGAATCGTTCGTCGCCTTCGAAAACGTCGTCGTCTGAAATATTCAATGAGATATGTTGTTCGGTTTCACCATCTTCAAAAGTTAACGTTTGAGTTAACGATTGGTAGTCCAGCTCTGATGTAGCTGTCACATCAATAGAGTTTACATCAATGCTCACTTCACCAACGCTGCCGCCAACTCGCGTTACTTTTACATTGACAGTAGTTTCTGATTCATTCACAGAATAGTCGGCAAATTCAAACTCGATTGCACCGCTATTAGGTATAGTTTCGTCGTCAACAATCGTAATTGTTTGCTGGTCAACATCTAGTTTTGCGCCGCCTTGTGGGTTGGATAAACGAAGTGAGAAAGTTTCATCATTTTCATAAACATCGTTATCGACTAATACAACATTAATACTCTTTGATATTTCACCATCAAAGAAAGTAAGTAGTCCGCTGTCTGTAATATAATCATTGCCCGCGATAGCACTGCCATCACTCAGACTATAACTAATCGTCACATCACCATCACTGCCTTTAACTCTCGCAACTTCGACATTAACAGAGCCGTCATTTTCATGAGCCCATGCACTAATTGAGGTAAAGCCAATAACGCCTGCGTTAGGTGCAACTTCATCATCAATAATGGTAATTACTGCAGTTGAGTCGAGACCTAAAGTTCCTACGCCGTGGAAATGATTGAGCGATAAAATGAATGTTTCATCACTTTCAAAAACATCATCATTAACGATATTAAGCGTTATCGTTTGATTAACTTCACCATCTAAAAAGGTCAACGTCCCTGTCTTGAACTCATAATCGCTGGTCGCATAAGCGCTTTCATCTTTAAGTGAAAAATCAACCAATAGCTCACCATAGTCTCCGCCGCGACGAACAACCTGAATATCGATTGAAGTTTCATTTTCTGCGACAGAATAACTTGTACTTTCTAGGCTCAATTCACCTGAAGGTGGATAAGGTGTTTCATCAGCATTATCACCAATACCATCACCATCACTATCGAGAGTTTCTGTGTCGTCCAGTGGAAAAGCATCATCTGTATCTGCAACACCGTCGTTGTCATCATCAGTATCGGCGTTATTGCCAATGCCGTCGCCGTCGGTATCGATTGATTCAGTATTGTCTAGAGGAAAGGCATCATCACTATCTGTAACACCGTCGTTATCATCATCAGTATCGGCGTTATTACCAATACCATCGCCATCGGTATCAACCGACTCAGTATTATCTAATGGAAAAGCGTCATCTGTATCTTGAACACCGTCGTTATCATCATCGGTATCGACGTCGTTTCCGATACCGTCACCATCATGATCACCGACGATAATATCGGTGGCTAAGCTTGTTACCATTTCATTAGTGCCGTGGCCATCGGTATAAGTGGCTTCAACCAATAAGTTATGGTCGACATCGGTGGCCACCAGAAGATAGCTCGAACCAGTGGCTATATCTTCCGAACCCCGCTTCCAGGTGTAGGTAATCGCCCCCAAACCATCGTGGTCGCCGATTGTATTACTGGCAGTTAGGATTTGACCTTCTAGAGGCCGACCAGAAATCGACACTTCACCCGTTGGTAAGTCGTTAACGTTAGCCACTTCTGCCGTTAACACACTAGAAATGCTTTCAGCTGTTCCATGTCCATCGATATAAGAAGCGCTCACTGATAATCGATGACCAACATCAGCTTCGACTAAACGATAACGATTACTCGTTTCTCCACCTAAAGCTGACCCATTGCGTAACCATTGATATCTTATAGAACCTAATCCATCAACATCAGCCAAGGTATTCCTCGCGGTTAATGTTTGTCCTTCTCTTGCTACTCCTGATACAGTGACTCTGCCGGTGGGACTATCATTCAGATTAGTGATTGCTGAACTAAGTGTGTCGGAGGCACTTTCAAAGCCGCCTGCACCATCAATATACGAAGCTCTTACCGATATAATACTTCCAACATCTGCCTCTACTAAAGTGTAGTTATTGTTAACTGCACCAATAATATCTGTGCTATCTCTTATCCACTGATAATCGATAACGCCCAAGCCGTTAGGGTCGGATAAATCATGACTTGCTATTAGGACTTCCCCTTGTGTTGCTGTGCCACTGATAAATACATCACCAGTATGGTTACCAATAACCAAATCATTAAGGTAAAGTTTGTTAGCTTGGCCGTAATTACCAACAAACAGATCTAAATCACCGTCACCATCAACGTCAAGTAACTTGGTATCTTGCGTACTATCGGTTTCGCTACCTAAAATGATCCCATTCGCGTCAAATCCGCCGTTACCATCACTGAGATAGAGCATATTTGATTCGCCACGTTTACCGATAACAACATCTTTATGCGCATCGCCATCAACATCTCCTATGGCTAACGAACTAAAATATCCAGTGTCAATGCCTACAGTTGTGCCGTCCCAACTAAAATGACCACTACCATCGTTAATGAAGAGTTTTTTGACTGTTTGTGACTCATTTATAATTAAGTCTAAGTCACCGTCATTATCCATATCTTCAAGTGCATAAACTTCTCTTTCAGTGCTTACTGTTATACCTGTTGTGCTAAAACCGCCGTTATTATTATTTAAATAAATAGTGACTTGTCCTTTGCCACCACCGTCGATAAGATCGAGAGCACCATCACCATTAACATCACCTAGCATTACGTCTTTTCCTGCACCGCCTACAACAACACCATTAATAAAATCGCCGTCTCCCTCATTTATATAAAGTTTATTGCTTTCCATATTTCCACTAATAAGGTCCAGTAAACCATCCCCATTAACATCACCTAATGCTAAGGATTTGGTTCTATCAGTGTCACTGCTTATGCGAATACCAAACGAACTAAAACTTCCACTGCCATTATTTAAATAAAGTTTATTGTATGTTCCGTTATTACTCCCACTAGAACCATAATTTCCAGCAATCAAGTCTAAATAACCATCACCATCGACATCGCCTAAAGCCAAAGCATTTGTACGATCGGATTCAATCCCAACGTTAATTCCACTAGCGCTAAAATTTCCATTACCATCATTCATGTATAATTTATTGGTCATATCAGAATTTCCGGCAATCAAATCTAGATCACCGTCACCATCCAAATCACCATATACAATACTAATCGTATTATCCAAATCATCGCCGACATTCACACCTGACAAGCCAAAATCTGCACTCGCCAGTCCCGAGTATAATAAGGCGCCTAAACAATAGACCCTTAATTTATTCTGTTTCAAAACCTGTTCTGTTTTACTACACATAATATTTTCTCCATCTATTCAATTACAGATCACAAACAACATTTAACGACTTATTCAAAGGATTGTGATCACATCAAAAAGAATAAGGATTTATAAACTGGTACGTCGGGTACGCAAAAAACTAATCAAACTAAGCAGCGAGCAACTCCAACTCGATAAGCGCTTTATTCTTCAATGCTTCTTTTTCGTCGGCGCGGGATAGCAACTCAGCTAATACTTCTAGCCACCTCTGATACTGATTTATTGTTTGTTTTGACTGAGCCTTATTAAGGTGCCCCCCCGATTGGCAAACAAAAGTAGGGTGTTGAGAATTATTTATGCTGAGAGCAAACGTTAGCGATTTTTCGACAGCAATCATGCCTTCACCGGCCACCGCCATACCTAACCCATTTGCTAGTAATAACTGCGCGTTGATTAACCCATTACGTTGTTTTACAACAGAAGATACACTCTCACGTTTAATTTGACCCTTGCGTTGTCCATTTACATTGATATGAGCGCTTAAGATATCGCTATAGTGAATTGTTTGTTTCTTGACCCGCTCAGATTCAATTGTCAATAAACAAAGTCGTTGATAAGATTTGTCGATAGCAATGGCTGTTTTTAGATCTCCAGAGAGCATAAAACTTTGAGTTTGAAACCCTCTAACCAAATTAAGCTCTCTTGCTATAATTGTATTTAATCGGTTACGTCTCAGTTTGTTAACCAGACGAACTAAGCTCATTGTGATGTGTTTTATTTTTTGAATTACTATCCGCATTATTCGATCCACCTATTTACTGCAATTGAAACAACAATATTTCTCTTTTCGACTGCCACCATTTAACAGTAGGTGACCTCAAAATGATGAATCTATTAACCTCTTAGTATGTCTTTTTATATCTTTTAATGAGATGAAGCGTCGTATCTTATTGAATTTAAAGGGGGATTATGAAGAGCAAAAAGTAAATATCCAAACTCAGATCTACCGTGAATTGAGCTTTTAAATGGATAGATTCTCAGTTATTTACTTCGTTGGAATGATGACATGAACGCTCAGTGGGCTGTGTGCATTGACACTATGGTAAATTTCTTGCTTTATTTACAATGTGTCAACCAGCTGAAACTGTCGTTCAGTTTCTAAAACCGGTTACTTAATAATAAATTACCTAATAATCTTTCTAGTAAGGTTTGAGGATTACCGATGATTTCAACTCTGCCATCCATTTTTTGCTTTAATGCGATACTCTTCCCAATATTGGTTTTAAGCCCATTATCGAAGGCTATCTTCAGAAAATACTTATCATCTAGCGGAACTTCACTTATCGAAACAACACGCCCTTCCAAAACACCGTATCGATTTGAGTCAAATGCATTCAAATGAACCAAAGCTTTGTCACTTATTTTGGCTTCCGATATATTGTTTTTGTCTACAAAAGCCCAGCCACTAATTTGGCTTTCGTCTATAGGCGTAACATTCATCAAGGGACGATAATCATCAATTATTTTATTGTCATATAGTGGAACTAAAAAGCGAACATTTCCATCAATCGGAGAAACGATAACATTACTATTTTTCCACTCTTCTATTGCCGTCATTAATGCTGACTCTGCTGTTCTATAGGCCAACAGAAAGCCCTCTTCTTCTTCTTTTTGCTCTAATTTCAAGAGCTCAATTTTTCCAACGAGACTAACTAGATCAATGCTTACCTTTGCTATATTCGTTTCTACCGACTCAATTGACCTACGGCGACCTAACCATTCACTCGTCAGGTCTGACAAGGTCCTTTCATCTATAAACTGACGGTTATCCGAATTCTTTACGGCATCAAGACGTTCTCTTGCCAAAGATAAATTTAAACTGAGAGTTTCTTTTTGTTTAAGTAGCGTTTCTACGTACTTCTTATACTTGAGATGTTTTGAATAAAGTGAAGTGATTTTCTGTTCTGTCAGACCTCCTTGATAATAGTTCTTAAGTTCGTTGCATGCATTTACCAGCGCATCAAAATATCTACTCAATTGACCAGAACTTTTCTCTTTTGCTGTATTCTCGCTCCACATTGTACAGCTGCTATTTCCGTGCAATGACAGTTTGGCTATTAATTTTTTGACTAACTCAGGACTCTCCGTCGAGCCGTGAATAACTAACCAGTCTCCTCTTGATACCCGGTCGTTGTCAGAAACTAGAAGACGAGCGATTCTATTGGTTGATTGAGGTTTAATATCAATTGGCGGTGGATCAGATATAACAGACACCTCACCGTTAATATGACTGGGATAAGGAAGCCAGGCCGCAATAAGTAGTAGCGCCAAAATTACAATTGAAATGGTTGATATACCGGAGCTAAGAATCCATTTAGGTTGCGTCTGAAAACACGCTAAAACCTCACTAGGGTGCCGGCTCAATTCATTATCATTCATAATTAGTTACCTAATTCCAGTTGATTTTGAACCAGGCGATAATAATAACCACGTAACGAAACCAATTGTTGATGATTACCACTTTCAACTATCTTTCCATGTTCGAGCACATAAATTTGATCCGCATTCATTACGGTACTCAGTCTATGAGCCACGATAACCGATGTCCGCCCCTCTAAAAATCTATCTAAATTATGCATAATAGTTTTTTCATTATTCGCATCTAATGCATTGGTCGCCTCATCGAAAAATAAGTATTGGGGATCTTTATACACTGCACGCGCAATCAATAGTCGCTGTTTTTGGCCTTGACTAAGACCTCTGCCATCATTGCCTATTTTTGTTTCTAAACCACGAGGTAATAATTCAATCATATCGGCTAGATTGGCAATATCAACCGCTTGATTGAGCCTATCAATATCTATCATTTCATTGCCAAGCGCGATATTGTCAGCGATGGTGTCATTAAAAATATAACCTTCTTGCATAACTTCACCGGTTTGCTCCCACCATTTTTTTTGTGAAATGGTCGCCATATCTTGGCTACCGACAAAAACTCTTCCTAATTCAGGTGGGTAAAAATTCAGCATCAGTTTTAACAGGGTCGTTTTCCCGCTGCCACTACTACCGACAATGGCAGTCGTCTTACCCTTTTCGGCTAAAAAGTCAATTTTTGATAAAATATAATCCTCCGCTGAATTATCATATCGAAATGAAAGGTCCTTAATCTGAATGCTACCTGACGGGACTATATTTTTATTGACCAAATCGGAAGAGATATTGGTAGTGGTCATTTCATCATTCACTTCATCAAAGCGTGCCAATGTAGCTTTTGCGTCCTGAAAGTTTCTCAGCCAAAGCCCAACTTCACTCATAGAACCATTCAGTTGACCTATAATAAATTGAATTGAAAGCATCATTCCTAGTGTGAGCTCTCCCTGAATTACTGCAACCACAGAGATGAAAGTGATCGCGATATTTTTTAATTCATGAATGACTAAACCACCTGTACCTTGCCACTGTTCCAATTTAAGAACTTTGAGACTTAGTCTGTAAATTTTTGTTTGATGTCTGTCCCATTCATTACGTTTCTTTCGCTCACAATTATGAAGTTTAAGATCTTGCATACCGTACACCAACTGCATCAATACGTCTTGTTGGAGACTGTGGCATTGAAAACGGTAGTGTTCCAATTTCAACCGTTGTTTCATAAATAACAACAACCATGCAATATAGACCGCTGTGCCAATGATAAAGGTATTAAAAATCGTGTTATTGTAGTAAATCAAAACCCCTGAGAATACTAATAGTGTTAGCGTTGCTAAGAGTATTCTAGGTAACGATTGGGTTAAAAATGTTTCAATGCGGGCGTGATCATTTATGCGTTGAATGATATCGCCGGCTAATTTCTTTTCGAAAAACACGATGGGTAGTCGAATTAGATCACCAATAAAATTAGATAACAAAGCCATATTGACACTCGCCCCAAGCAAGAGCAGTATCCATTGTTGGATCACGGTTATACTAGTGCGTCCGACAAAAAGCATCAGTTGCGCGGCGAGTATCAAATAGACAAAATTAATATTTTGCTGGCCCAGACCAGTATCGACTAACATTTGGGTTAAAATTGGAAATGTCAGTTGCAACAAACTACCAACTGAAAGACCTATCAGAAGTTGTAATAATAGCTTTTTATAACCTAATAAAAATTGAACTATAGATTTTGCGGTGGTGGATTCTTCATCCTCATTTATATGTTTGTAAAATTCAGGCGTTGGTTGGAGTGCTAGGACGATGCCTTCCGCCGGCTGTTCCGATGGAGATCCGCACCAGCCTGATAAGAAGTCATCTTTGCTATAAGTTACTTTTCCAAGCCCTGGGTCAGCCACATAAACACGTTTTTTAGTTACTTTATAGACAACGATGTAATGATCTTGTTGCCAATGGACGATACAAGGAAGTTCGATCTCTTCCAACGCTTGATAATTCATTTGAAGCGCTTGAGTGCGAAACCCTATTTGTTCAGCGCCGTCAACCATGCCACTTAATGAACTCCCTTCACGGCCAGTACTGCATAAGTTACGTAACGTAGTTAATCGAAATACCCGCTGGTAATATTCTGTGATCATTTTTAAGCAAGTAGGACCACAATCCCTAAGGTCTAACTGTTGGTGAAAAGGAAAACGTCCACCTTTAATCTTGAAAAAATTTATCATGAGATAAAACTGCTATGCCAGCATTTAGGATTCAGGATATTGTTCATTTGTAAATACAATCGACATGAATTTGTTTTCTAATTTTCTCTTCAGCTAGAGCGTTCCAAGTTGCGCTATAAGGGTCATAGAGGCACGAACTAGGTTTACCCAGAGAGCCATTAATTGTATGCGCTCGACAATCAGGGCAAATATATCGATGTTCGCAATCACGACAGACTTCTATCTGGTCTTTGGTGATTTTCCATATTTGCTGAAAGTCTTTTTGTTCTATGACTCGGCTCAAGAATTTTTTCTTTATCTGTCCATACTCCTGCTTCAAGGACGGACAGTTCTTAATACTGCCATTAGTATCAACGGACACTTTGCGGTTAAGGCAGGAATTAAATTGCTTTGCCTCCAAATGAAAGTCAAGTTCGGGGACAAAAAAATCTGCTGAACAATCACCACAGTATTCTGGCGAAACCTCATTAGAAGTCGATAATTGGAGCCGGAGACGTCCATTGGATAGACTCTCAGATCTATTATCCTTAGCGTTGAAAAACATAATCCGATGGACTCTGGGTTCGTTGACTAAATCGTCTATATACTTGCTTCCGTAATTATAGGGCGCAATTATTGAAAGGGCCCGTATCGGGCTATTTTGTATTACCCGCAACACCTCCAAAATGGGGTAACCAGTAACATTTTCACCGAATATTCGCAGTTGAATTTCATAACAACCAATTTCTGTAAGTTGTTTAACCAAATCAGCCAAGTCATAATCACTATAATTATCAATATCTAAAATAGCATTGCTGAGTTTCCAGGGAGACTCCCAGTTTTCTTGAATATCAGGCCAGCTTTCTGCTGCAGTCTCACTAAAAAAACCAAGCTCGTATTGAATGAGAAAATCATAATAATCATCGATAACCTCGTAATTTTCTGAGCCGAACGTTGTTTTAATTTCGGACAAGGTCATCGATTTATATTCTGTAAGCAGGGTAAACAACATATTTGGAATATAGTGATAGTCACGCCGCTCTAAATCACAAATAGTGCTTCTTTTCGATCCTTTTACAGGCGTACAGCTTGCGTATAATTGAAAGTATTTCACTCTTGTAATTCTGCACGAAAGCGCGATAATGGTTTACTTAAACCACAACAGGTAAATTTTTCAGAATTGTGTTTAAAACTAGATGTTATACCATAAGAACGACCTGAAGGGTTAAGTTCTAGCGCATTCTTAAATGTCATAAAGTTAAAATATAAGGGCAATAGCTCTTGATTGGTTTTAACAAGCTTCTTGACATGATTAGCAAGTGTTTTCATTATCTACTCGTATTAAAAATTCAGCCATGCGTTTTTCCAACTGATAATTACATGGGTAAGAAGTCATTCCAAATTGTCCTGTCGGATTTACTTCAAGAAAAATATAATGACCGTTTGTACTCTTAATAAAATCAATCGAAGCTGTTTTCAATTTAAGTTTTCTCATCAAGTGAGACAATCTATTCTCAATGTTTTCTGGCAATTGATAAGGGATGTTTCGATTGGGTTTAGATTCATTATATTGGCGAAAATCAATACGGGTTTGAGGGTCATTTTGCGACATAATAGCCATGGAATAACAAACCCCATCAAGATAAAACGTCCGAATATCTGCCTGTTTAGGAATATGTTCTTGAACTAATGATGGGAAAAAACTTTCAGGTAAGTTAGCGATATCCTCATCGTTCAACAAGTGGGTGTAGGCAAGAGAAAACTGTCCGTCCGATTGAATTGTTATGCCTTCGCTGAGTGATTTCAGTATAACCCCGTTTACACGACTCCTGGTAAAATTAACCAGGTCGTTTTTTCGGTTGGTGACAATGGAGTGCGGGATTTTCAGGTTGGAATTACGCGCAAGAGTTAATACCCTGAGCTTATCCAGCCGAGTCTGGTGAGGATGATCCACCCATTTAACATCATCTAAAGCATCCATCCATAAATTATCAAAAACAACCTTCTCTTCTATTAAGTGTGTATTTACTGCCGTCTTAATTACCTGGTCATTAAGTGAGTCATAATTGATTTTATTGTTATCACTAGAGAATTCCCAGCGACGATACCAGATAACGTTTGGACGAGTAAGGGACTGACCAGAATTCCCCGCGAACGTCTCGATTTTCCACGCCTGCAGATCTTGCTGATTGCTGCCATCAAAATCATTAGAGATAGAAAATCCGCAATGCTTATTAAATAACAGATCTTCCGAATTGATTCGAATTACTTCACCACCATAAGAATGGATCCAATCTATCACCATATCAGTAGTAGTTTCTGCTTGTTTGCTAAGTATTAATATCACGTCGACAATTCAATTTATTATCCAGTCGTCATGGAAGATAAAGAACTAAACGCTTTCTTTATCTTTCAAAACAGACTGACTAAAAAGTTCTAGTCAAAATGAATTTCATCATTTACAAAATATTTTGTTCTCATCGTAAATGGATTGCCGCCCACTACATTTTGAGCTGCTTTTTTATCCAGTTTCTTAACTGAAGCGATTGTTTCAAACGTTACTTCTTTTTTTGTTACTTTAGTCATTTTATTATTTCCCGAAAAAATTGAAAGTTAATGTAAACATTACTATACAGAAAACCTGATAGCCATAAGATATTCACGATACTCGCGCTATCAAACAAGTCATATTTTATCTTTTAATATCTATTGCTTGAGATATCAATTAGTTAAAACTCTAATTTCTAACTATTACTTTCAAATTAACTTATGTTATTCACTTTTTATTACGATACCCCGAGAATAATATTGATATTAATCGGTATCATTGTGATTTAACCAAAAATTTAAAGCAATTGATCGAACTATTGAGAAAAATTAAACACTAAAAAACAAAGTGTCTTTTGATTTATGTTCAAACATATTCAGAACTTTATCGACGTTAATGGTAATGATTAGATATGGGGAAATGGTAGCAATTTTATGCTCGTCTTAGCAGGAATAACAAGCAATGTTTTTTTTCAAGCCAGTTATTTCGATACGAAATAATTTTATTTAGAGTAAAACCCAACAATCAAACGTTTTATTTTCTACTTAAAAATTTACTCCACGAATTTGGATTATGTTTTAAAATAAATAATGAAATCATTCGCATTGGAAACAACCTATATACTTTTCAGATAATGTATAAGCATCGCACTGCCTATCCAACTCATCATATTCATCACTTATTGTATGCTTCATTATTGAAAACGCCGAATAGGATTGCCAGTAGTCAATTGTTATGAATCTATTGGGTTGATCCATATCTCGTATTAATTCCGTCTTAACGTGCCCCTTATACCGGCTGAATAATTTAGCCCATACTCCTTGTGGCTCGTAAGCCTTAACAAAATGATCACGGAATTTTTCATGAATTTCGTATTCCCATAAAATTCTAATATCTGAGTGATTACTCAAAATAAAACTCCAATTAAACAAATAGGACTTTGCAACTCGTAATGATAGCCCTGTCAAATTAATTCACAACAGTTAAAACCTTGGCTCTACAGCCGATTGAGAAGCAAGAATTTAGATACGACCAGTTAATCGTTTCATGGTCGCTTACTAAATATCTAACCCTACCTTATTGTCGTGACAATCTAGCCTCATAGACTTCTTATATTCATTGCTACCCATATAATCCAACGACCACTCAAGTAAAAACCCATTTTTAAGATTTGCCTCCATGCATTCGACAAACTTTACATTTTTATAATAAGAGACATTACTAAATGGGTCGAGTCTAACAATACTTTTTGCTTCATCTTCAGATTTCGCATTAAGTATCATAATAGCGGTTCCATCCATCAGAGGCCCACAGAATTCTAATTTCTTCTCTACGGTTATTTGAGTAAGATACTCTACGTGTGCTTCGAGTAATTCTATAGTCATCAATTCTCTTTGTTTATCTGACAAAAAAGCTATCCACTTCATTAAAATTATCCTTTATCGTTAAATACACTTTACAGAAACTGTCATAGTACTTTTAAATTAAATGTTAGTTGGTCCTAAAAACCAAAAAAACTCTCAGGAAGAATAAAGAAGACTCAAGTGAAAAAGAATCTAAACATTACATAGCATCAAGCATTTTTTCTTTCTCAAAAAACAAGTTCAATAAAATATATTTTGTATTTTAAATTAACTATTAGTGGAGCCTATCATTGACCAAATACATCTAGTCCACCAGGCTATTGCTAAAACAGGTAAACAATAGTTTGACTGCAAATTACTACTTCGTCACTTTTTAATAACTTCCAATAGCTTATCTTTAACTCGTCGCGCTATAAGATATTCATTATCTCTAATGCGTTTGTCTTGACGCCATGGAATTAGAATATCGGGTTCAATTCCAACAACTTCGTTAGTTCCATCTTTACGAAAACGGACACAATCTGGCACAAGTAATTTTGCCTTAGTATGTTTAAGCTCAATATCAATACCACCATTAGTATATCCACATCCAGCCCCCATGGTAGGTTGTCCTATAATCGTTGCCGCATTATTATCTTGTAGAATCGCTGTAAACTCTTCAGCAGCAGAGGCTGTCAAATTATTAGTTAACACATAGAGTGGACCGGCATAGAGGCCTTCTTCATATTCATGATCACTCGGAGAAAATAGGTAGCCACTTGATTTGAGCGTTGAAAGTTCTCCAGGGTTCGCATATTGCATAGCGCCTGTAGTGAAGAATGAATTATCAACAAGCTCGCATTCTAATGTTTTTCCTAACCACAAATTAGAACGGTCACAAGGTTTAGTTAATTTTTGACTTGCTTGCTTATACTTATCCAACGCGTTTAATAAAAGTTTTTCGTGGCTGGCTTGCGGAGAAGCCAGATCCTCTTCGATAGTAGTTATCGCATTATTGAAATGCTCACTCTGATGTGGATGAATGATATTCCCGACACGTGAGGAATTTAATTTGACTGGTGTAAGCACTCTTTCTGCAACTTTAACCCAACTTGTCCCTCCACCGTTATTAGTTATATCAATCAAAATAGCATCTATGTCTCTGCTAACTAATTCATTAATCTGTCTTTCTAATATCTTGGTTAGTAGGTCATCCGCTGTAAAGTCTATGCTTGACCAGCAATCATCACCGCATGATTTACTAATATCAATATTAAGGCTTTTTACCGCATCAGCACATAACAGGGGAAAATATGTTGGCATAAAATAGTCAATGCGGATCACTCCAACTTTTGTTTTACCTAAGTCCAGAACCCCTGCTGGGAATACATCAGAATCAGAGGACTCAAGTGACAAATAGTCTTCTAGATATCTAAAGGAAACGCCAGGATTTTTGCGAGTGGTATAACCTACTTCTTTACAAAATGCAGAAGTATCCATATATTCTTCAGGGGCATTAAAATCATATAACAGATCACTTTTCTCTTTTGGCCAAACGAGTCGCAAGTGGGGGTCGGAAAATTGCTTAATGAATTTATTAAGTAGCTTTCTTCCATCTTTCATATTGGTCAAATTCGAAATGTCTTTAAGTGTGTTTTCACGCATCGCAGATAAATCTATCTTCCTATCTTCAACGATGTAAATTAAATTTCCATAAGCCTGTGATAGTTCAGTCATCAGCTGTTCGAAATCTTCTTTGTATTCTTCTTTGTCAAACTTAGGCTTAGAAAACACTGTTGTAGAAGACGTTAATAGTAAAACTACCATTACTCTTATTAGTTCGGGTATGAAACCCCCTTTATTCTTTCTAATTTTTGATATTTTCATTTATTACTCCAAAATTTTCAGACTGTTTAAGCAACCATTCCCGAACATTCTCTGTATCGCTAATATCACCATTAAAATAGAACTCAGGTTTATAGCTCTCGTTGTGCTTTCTTAACCTGTTTCTATAGACCTTTTGCGCCAATGTAAACCGAGCAAGTCCGCTAGGCAAATCCAGCATGCGAACTTCCATATAAACCGTATCCGCTCCTGTTTCCTGTCCCATATGAGTGACGCTAGGTAACTTCAAAAGCAAGTCAGAAAAATCCAAACATGCGCTAGCGCAACGTCGATCAGTTAGAAAAATCACTTTAGCCTGCGTTTTATGACTAAAATCAAAATATTCATTCGATGTTTCTTTATTTGATTGAGTTATCTGACGCACTAACTCTTTGCCATTTAAGATAGCTTGCTTCATTCTTTGGCTAGTTCCAGCAAACGTTCTATAACTGTCGCTTTCTTTTCCAAAATCTTTCTCCAAGCGAGGCAACAATTTATCACTAATATATTCGTAATTTTCGTTGCTTGCTCGCCAAAGCGCATAACTCTTACCTGGGTTTTGTTTTCGAAATGTGTCGATATACTCGTCGCCGTAAATCGCCTTAGCAACCTCGACTCCTCTCGTTGAGTTTCCTCCGCCATTCCCTCGTAAGTCAAGTACGATTAAATCGGCTGACGGACTTATCGATCTTACTTGTTCGATTGTTCGTTTGAATTCTGTAATCTGCCGTAGATTTTTTAGATTGAATGTTGGTAAACTCACCCAATAGCTCTTAATTTCAAACTCATCAAAGCTAAACCTCCGAGCTTTTGCTTTTTTATGGGTCTTTATCGTCAATTTATCAGACGTTACCTTTCTCCATTGAATATCAAATGAACGAAGCGCTCCCTTTATCTCAAATTCGCATCGTTTGAACTGCTGCCGTTTTCCAATGCCATCATCGATAAATAGACTAGGTGCGAACCGAACTTTAGGAAAATTTAGTTTCTGATTATTGAATCTAAATGTGAGAATATCTTCGGCCATGATTTGTTCAACACTACGATCATCACAAGATATTAATTTAGAAGTTATCTCAGGCAGTTTAGTTGACCAGTCACTATCGACGTGTTGCACAAAGTAACCATTACCCTGTTTTTCCATAACCATTCCAGCCCACTCTTTATATTTAGGCTCATAATTAAATCCCATACCGAAATGACCATCTGCAAAACCAGCAATATAAGTTCTGAGGGTATTCATTACATCCATTAGGGAGGATGCCTCCTCCGAATTTTCAAGCCCTTGTTTATACCCTTCTTCCAGCCAATTCTTAAAATAGGTATTCTCTTTATCCACGTAACCTGGATGATTATTCTTTGCTGCTTGATAAATGTAATCAAGATCTTTCTTGGCAATATTCGCCCAACTTTCGTTAACTTGAGCTTTTGCACAAACTAAATAGAGACATGAAAAAATAAAAAAAAAGGCCTTTACATACATAAATAACTCACTATGTTTTAAAATGAAAAATACTTTGATAATAGAAATAATTGAATTGTATACATAAAAACATTGCCAATTTCAAACTAGATATTTTGATAGCTATTGCTTTTGAGGGGGTTTCCTAGCATCTCCAGAAGCTCTACCCTACGAATATAGCTCTCCATCTTTACTTGCAGGTATAAAATAAAAAGATTCATTCTCCTAATATTTGCATTCGCTTTAACAGAAATTTTCTGATTAAAATCAGATAAATATTGATTCAAATACTCAATATTTTTATAAAGTTCATATTTCGAAACTTCTTCTAAGGATAACCACTTAATCCCCCCAGACTCAATAAAATTAATAACACAATGAATGCTACTGAAACCTTTCTTCCATATATACTTTGACTTGCTGAATTCGGTATGAGTGTGTCGGTATTGTAACGATTCTAATAACTCCATAATCATTCCTAACTAAGTTATTTATTGATAAGGTTTTAGTTGAATTTAAAACACCAAGGCAAAATATTTTTACCTGATAATTGTAATAAATTTATTTTTTATATCTGATTAGACCACAAATTGACGTTGCAGCTCTTATTTACACTCAAATTCCTAGAACATTTTAGTTCGAATCTAATAACACTCTATCGCTAGATTTGTTTTTATTTGAGTTTTCGAGCCACAACCAGTTTATATTTTATTAAGGTAGATTTTCTTCAATTACCAAGTCTTAGATACCGTAATAGCAATTCGTGAATCGGCAAGACCAGCTGCATCTTCTAAGTCAGACTTAGTCATAGCTAAAACGAAATCCAATTCAGAGTAGGTTCTAGAAAAAGAAACACCATAGTCTGCATAATCGTCTGCTTGAGTATCATACTGACCAATATGCACAGTCATTCCAATATTTTCAGACAAGTCAAAATTAACATTCATATCGTGGTATTTAGTGTCTAGGTCATTGTCTTGATAATACTTATAACTAAATGATTTATATTCAGCACCGATATAGAATTCGCCGGAATCAGAGTCACCACCAACTCCAGGGTAGGTATATCGAACATAACCCAAATCCCAGGTTATATCTGAAGATTCAAAGCTATATCCTGCGTAATAATCGACTTCAATTTCATCGCCACTATTGTCAGTTTGAGAGGCCCATGCACCGGCGTAAAAACCGTCATCATCACTGTAATCTAAACTCGCTTGTAAAGCTGGACCTTCATCGTTGAGAGATATCCCACGAAACACATAATCTGAAGTTAGGCTAACGGTTGTGGTCACATCCGCCATAGCAAATGGAGCTAAAACAATCATTCCGGTTATAGTTATTGATTTTATTGTTTTGTTCATTTTTAAATTAATTCCCTAAGTTTATAAATTAAAAACACTGCAACGACGACTTAATTATATTTAGCTGTTCAATGAATGTTTAGTTTGTTTAATAAATTACGTGATTTTTAAGTTAATATTGAATTAATCTCTAATCCAAGCCATAGGTACGTCACACTCGAGTTCACCTGAAACGCCCACGATCCGCCCTTTCATATAGCCTTCAATTTCAAAACCGATACTTTGATATAAAGCGATGGCTCGATGATTAGTTTCACGGGTAATTAACTCAACCCGTGTTATTTCCGGCATTCCTCCTTTAACTAGAAACATAAAGCGCTCAAATAAACGTTTACCGATCCCCATCCCTTGATAATCGGGATGGACACACATGGTTAGCTCCGAAAGAATATGGTCAAACACTTCCAAGCCCAGTTTATATGCGTGTAATTCCGCAACAACTTTCCCTTCAACTTTCGTCACTAAAGTTAGGCCACAAGATAAACTAGTCATAAGGAAATTTTTAACATATTCTTCTGTTACTTCT
>Ga0114899_1000793_pt1 | contig 20653 bp, 36 predicted proteins | sample MalvireepMed_215_FD_83497 | JGI IMG/M metagenome (GOLD analysis project Ga0114899, IMG submission 83497) | Marine viral communities from the Global Malaspina Expedition - Malaspina viral metaG DeepMed_215 | ecosystem: Environmental > Aquatic > Marine > Oceanic | place: Mediterranean Sea...
AAATATTACATTAGACAAGCTGAATTTAGATGGAAATGACTGGGGAGAAAAAGGTCGTATGAAACTACACTGGACCTTCCCAGCTAAGAATAAAAACTTAAATAAATCCGACACTGTTTGGGTCGAAGAAATTGAGGAGGCTACAGAATGAACGAAAAAATTATTGGTGCACTTTTGGTTGTCTTGTTAGCACTTGGCGGCTGGAACTTAAATCAAACATTTCAACTTTCTAAGGATATGGTTGAAATTAAAGTAAAAGTAGAAGGTATTGAAAAAGTAGTCGGTAAAAAGAAAAAGAAAAAGAAGGATTAATTATGTTTCATTTATTAATAAAGCCATTATTAGGTGTTGCTGGTGAAGCAATCAAAGGAGTGGTAGCTACTAAAAAAGCAAAGGCAGAACAGAAACTTACTAAAATTAAAGCGGATACTGCTTTGATGGAACAACAAATAGCAGGTAAAGTTGAATGGGAAAAAACTGCTGTCGGTCAAATGCAAGGATCTTGGAAAGATGAAGTAAGTCTTATTGTACTTTTATTTCCTGCTGTTCTCGTTTTTATTCCTGGATGTACTGAATTTGTAAAGAACGGATTTGTTGCTCTCCAAGAGCTTCCTGAGTACTATCAACATCTTCTTTACATAGCTATCTCAGCGAGCTTTGGAATCAAGGGAGTATCAAGTGCTGCTAAAATGATGAAGAAATAATTATGGAAACAAGAGAAAAACAAGTAGGAGTGTGTGATGACTGCAAACACATATGCCATTGTGGTAGAACAGATTGTGAAGGACCAGAGAAATGCAAATGTAAAAATTGTCAATGCAATAATACAAACTACTGGATAGATGAAGAAAATAAACCTTATAACTTTGGATAATTATGAAATACTTTACAGAAGATGAATTAAAATGCCCTACTACTGGGCAATTTAAATTACAAGATGGATTTGGTGATGCTCTTGATGCTTTACGAGAAGAGTTTAATCAATCTATGATTATAACAAGTGGGTGTAGAACTGATGAACATAACGAATGGCTACAAGGTCGTGGCTATCCTGCAAGTTCAAATAGTTTCCATCTAATAGATAATAATAAATACGGAACAGATACTTGCGCAGTAGATGTTAAAAGAAAAGATGGAGCGTATGCTGCCCAACTTATTAAGGTTGCCTTAAATAGAAATTTTAGTGTAGGTATAGCAAAAACTTTTATACATATAGATTTACGAACTGCATATACTAATCTTCCTCAAGTTGTATATTCTTACTAGATTTATTTTAATTTTATTATTATGGAGTCAAATTGTTATGGCTGAAAATATTAGTGTTGGGCCACAGAAAGAATTTACAGTCAACGAACAGACTGATAAATTAATAGTTCCTACACCTATTCCTAAACCAGAAGATTTAGCACCTAATTTAAATTATGAGCAATGGAAAAAAGATTTTGTAATAAATTCTAGTAAAACGATAGAAGATACTGTTAAAAGAGATTATAAGGATATAATAAAAAATCCTAAAGCATTTTCTAATTTTCTTGCAACATTAATGGCAAATGAATCTGGATGGGGAGGATTTGAAGGTGGACCTACAGCAAAAAAAGCAAACAACTTTCTTGGAATGCATGGAAATAAAGAAACTGGTATTAGAACAATAAATGGAGATTCCGCCTATTTAAGACAATTTAATTCTTTTGAAGATAATATTCATGGGTTTATTAATTTTGCTCTTTCTAGTGATAATATGATTCCTTTTAAAAATTCATTACTAACGGCAAATACAACAGAAGATTTTATAGATGCAATAGGTCAAACAAAATATAATGAAAATCCAGGAAAATATAGAAGAACTTTACGCAGTCTTTGGTTTAAAAGAATAGAACCATTAAACTTACAATCACAAATTATGGAGGGTGATATTACAATGGCAGAGAATGACATTAATAAACAAACAAATAATATGCTTGGGCAGGCTGGTACGCAAGTTTCAGCAGAACAAGCACCACCAGAATTAACTGGTGAAAAACAATCCTATTTGGATTTTCTTTCAGGTGGATTTGATACAACTACAGCTGAAGGAAAGGATACTCTTAACCTTCTTAATTCATTATCTTTACAGGATTTAAGAAATTTAGCAGAGGATACTACAACTACAAGTGACATACCTGTATTAGAATCTGATATTCCAGAAAGCGGACTTAGAAGTTCTGCACCACGTGCCGCTGGAGGTCTAGAAGGTGCAATAGTAAATCCTGCATTAAATAGACAATTAGATACTAGTCCAGGAATTGATAAAAGAGGAACAACAGCATACGGAACTCCTATTGTTATTGGTGCATATCCAGGAAAACCTTATCTTAGATCAACGGAAACTACAGCTCCTGTACCTCAACCTAAACCTACAACTCAAACAGTTACACCACCAGGTGCACCAGAGGTTGAAGAACAATCATTTCTTCCTACCAACATGGAAGGAGTATTTGTTGCATCAAATAAAACAGGAGGATTATCTGATATAGTTATGGACAATCTGAAAAAATTAGGAATAAAAACACAAGATACGGGATTAACTAAACAAACTTAATCATGATTCCTTTTATTGTAACTGCAGCAGGAAGATTTGCATTACCTATTTTAACTAAGGAATTAGCAAAACAGGGTGCGAAGAACTTTGCAAAAACGTATGGTAAAGAAACATTTACGGCAATATCTGGATTGGGAATAGGAGGAGCTACATACAAAGGCTTAGAGTATATAGGAGGAATTCATGGTCCTAAAACTCAAGCCGAAAGAGAAACAGAAGAACTCTTAAAAAAACCAGAAACATTTCCAGAAGAACAACCAGCAGATACTATATCCGCACTACCTCCTTCTATGCCACCTCCTCCACAAGAAGATGTAGATACGGGATTACCAGTTCCTGTTCAAGAGAAAAAAATAGATCCAGGTTATGTTACTCCAGAAACACCTGATACTAGTATCTTGACACAGCAAGCAGAAAAGCCTATAGAAAAACCTAAGTTCGGTGTATTAACAAAAACTGAATTGCAAACTGCATTGGCTCTTAAAGAAGATAAACCTGATTTTTATTCACGAGCTGTTGACGCTATTAAGACCGCTAAAGATGATAAATACACTAAAGGTAAATGGGCAAGTATTATTAAAAGCAATACCACTAGAGATGAAATGGATTACCTTGGTTTAACTGAATTGTTATTTGGTAACGAAGTTATTAGCAAACAAGAATTATTAAAGTTAGTTGAGAAAAAAGATATAGCACCTGATATTATAGTTCGTTCTGTACCTGAAGAGGAAAGAAATCCTATGTATGCTGCGTATAGCTTGGGCAGAGGTCAAGAAGGAACTTCAGAAGATATAGTATTTCAAATAGATTATGAATCGCCCAAATGGAGGTATGACCCCGAAGACCCACCTCCACCTGAGACATTATTTAAATCAGCCCATTTTAATACAGAATATGGAACTGCAACTTTCGCCCATGCAAGAGTTCAAGTTGGATATGCTGATATGCCTGAATTAGACAACACTCAAATAATAGACGAGATACAATCAGATTGGTTGCAAAGACTTAGAACTGACGGAGCTTATGAAGACTACACAATTGGTTATGGTGAGGATCTTACTGACAATCAAAAATCTGCTGTAGTTGAGTCTTTCCGCCTACCAGAACAACCAAAGTATTGGCTGGATTCTTTTCCAGAAGAAATGAAGGACCGTTATTTTATTTTTAATAAAGAGGGGGAACTTCCAAGTTTTGCTAGGGCAGCCACATGGGATACATTTGAAGACACACAAAGAGTTTTACAAAAGTATGCAGCACCAGATTTTCCTATAAAAGAATCCAAAAGATGGGTTGAGTTAGTTTTAAATGAAATGATAAGAAAAGCCGTTAAGGATGGCAGAGATAGCATTGCTATTACTAATGGACAGATTCAATATAATCGCTATGAAGCACAAAGTGAAGAAAATAAACAGGGTAATAAGAAATTCTATGATGAAATTGTCATCCCACAGCTTGAGAAAATTGCAAAGAAATGGATGGGTCCTAATTTCTACCTTCAGAGAATAAATATTACTACTAAAGGAGACTTTGAATTTCAAGGAAGCCTGTCCATAGACCAGAAAATTAAAAAGGCAACGGATAATAATTATAAACTACAAAGAATAACCCTGCAAGAACTATGGGATAGAACTAAAGACGAAGATATTCCAGGACATGCTGCTTTATACACTAACGAAGGAAGAGGGCAAGGTCTTAATTACATTGAAAATTATATAAAAGGTCTAGCAGGTGATGACATTCAACAATTCGGTACTTATGATAGCCTTTGGAATAAAATAAGAAAAAATGAAGTATACGTTTGGAAAGAAGCGGAAGAAGATTATGCCCTTCCCGAAGATCCAGAAGGTATAGAACCGCCAGCTGAAATAGTCTGGGAAATGCCAATTGTTCCTGTTAATGATATATCTGATATTTCTGCTGATGATATGACAAATTATTCAAATTATCTTAAAGAGTGGAAAGATCCTAAAGGAGAACATGAAACACAAGGGGGAACAGAACAACTAATTAAAATGGAATTACCAAAGAATCTTCAAAAGGAGATTTTAGCTAATTCAATTAAACTCACATCCATTGACAAGACAAAGAGTCTTCCTATAGATGATCAAACACAACAATTACTAGCATAAAAAAAGGGGAAGCATTACACTCCCCCTTCACAGGCAACACATAGCATCCTCTGTTTACGCAGGGGATTTTTTTATCCCTATATAAAAAGACTTAAGGGAAAAAATAATATGAATATAATTAAATCAATCATGCTTTATTTATTATTTCTTTGATTTCACTTTCTAAACGTTTACAAACTGCATTACAATGATTTATAATTGCAGCACATATATTTGCATGGTATGGATAGTTTTCTAAATTCTTTTTAAGTTTATTAATTGGCTTTCCTCCATAGTCTAATACTATAGAATTATACTTATTAATACCTATTTGAAGTTCAAATAGCTCTCCATTCTCTATAACACGATATTTATCCTTTTTGGCACTCATTTCATACTCCTAAACTATAAAACGTTAATTACGGGGTCTGAGAGGCCCTTAAAGAAGAGTTGTATATGGGGGGGTAGTCTATGGTCAGTAGCCCCGTTTAAATCACTGTACGAGGCTCTGACGCAATCTTTTTTTACTGAGCTGGTTTATTTTTGGCAGATTTCTCATCTTGTGGACGTTTTACAAAACTTGGACTAATATTAGGATCCAGTTGAGAAAGTCTAGCTAATATCGACATTAACTTTACAACTTCACCATATGGACGAGACATTAAATATCTCATAAGATCTTGTAGTACTGATCCAGATACTAAGTAAACTGGTTCTCGTACATCTGGTTCTGGTTTTGTTTTTGGTGCTGCTTTATTTATATCAGTCATTATTTACCTCCTTGTTTAAACGATTTAGATACCATAATGCTTTATCTAAATCTTTTTTTGGTTCACCTTTAAATCTAAATCTAGCAACATATTTTATAACGTTACCTTTTAAGTAACCAAGAAATTCATCTTTTGTCATAATATCTTTTATGATTTCGATAGTTTCTTTATTACCTTTAAGATAATGTGCAGGTGCATTCACATCATCTTTAAAGTTTTTAGTTAGTCTATTTCTTACCATAGGTTCTCCTAATCTTATTGTATCTTATAGTTTCTAAATCGTATTCACCTTTATCCACATTACGTTTCACTATTAATCCACTCCACCACATTCGTTGAGTAGCAATAGCCCACGGCTCTTCATGATTTAAAAAACATCCAACAGATAAGCCCATAAGTTTTTTGCCAGATGGAGACGTAGATATTGCATAATCTAATAAATGATTATGACCAACTGTACTTGATGTTTTATTTTTATTTAATAAAGACCTACCAACATTTTCTCCAGATATAGCTTTTCCAAGAACTCCATTTGGAAAGCAATGACAATAATATACACCATCCACATTAACAGGAACCTGGTAATTATACACATCCCATCCAAATCTATCATATTCTAAATCATCAATACTAATTGCTCCATCAAGTTCTGGAGTATTATCTATAGCTCTATCAATTCTATCTTCATGATTTCCCAGTAGCATTATCCTTCTTTGTCCGTTTTTCTTCCGCCCATTTCCTAGCAGGCCACGATTAAATTTTTCCAACGCATCGTGTGCATGCTCTATGTCTTTTTTATATCTTCTTCCTTCAAAAGACTTCTTACCTTTATCATAACTTGAAAGAGAATCCATACTCGCAAAGTCTCCCATACAAATTATAACATCTGCTTTTATATCTCTAGCAAATTTTCCTGCCCATAGAAACCTATCATTAGGTGATTTAGGTGTACTATGAGGATCGCCTATTACTAAGTGTGTTGCCATTAGTTTAAGTCCTCCTTTTTAAATTTACGTTTTTTTAAATACGACATAAAGTCAACCAGATTAGTCTTACTTACTCCTGCTAAATCGCCTTCTTGTATACCCAGTTCACTTGATCGCTTGCTATCCTCATGAAAACCTTTTATTCCTTCTAAAAATGTTTCATGCGGATTTCTAGTAGCCATGCGAATCATACCTCTTGCAATAGTTGTGCACATATGTTCAGACGGTGCGTCTAGTTTTCTATGAGTATCAACTAGTATACCACATGCAAAGCCATCTTCTACAGGGCTAAGTAGAATCTTTATTGAATTAGTAAAATCAACATTAAATTTCTGTATTTTTTTCATTTAAATAATCATATTTTACTCTCCAAGAATTTGTTAATTCAACAGAAGAGTGTAGTTCAAAAAATTTTTCAGCACTTAATATAACAAGTGGTTTTTTATTATTCATTTTTATAAATACAAGTGGATTTAAAGATCCATGATTATTTGCCTGGTCATAGGCATCATATACTTTTTTCCACTTCTCATCATTTTTGCATTCTATATCATACGGAAAAATAGAATACGCTCTTTTTGATAATTTTATATCTGCACCACGTTCTCCCATAATGGCACACCGTATTTCATTACTGGTTAAGTCAGGGAGTAGACCCCTCAAACTATCCCTGACCCAATTCTGAAGCTTTCGCCCTTTAGCTTTACGACTTTTTATTGTAGTCATTATCTTCTCTAGGATTATTCACTTCAGTGTACCAGACCCACTTAGGGTTTTTTCCTTGCGATTGTTGTTGTGGAAGCAACTGCAAGTTATTGCCCCAGCAAGGAACTTTGTATGGGCAATACGAGCATACCGTGCCCAACACTTTATTACCTGTAAGTTTTTTTCTATAGGTTTCATCAATTTCAGTATAACATCTTTTAAAAGGCTTATCATCTTTTATTGTTTTGTAATTTATATGAGCCTTTTCAATTGCCTCTTTTTTATATTCATCATCAACTAATGGAGTCTCACATACAGTCCATTCTCCTGTAGATTTATTAATTACAATCCATCCTCCAAAGGGTACTTTCTCAGATTCAGAATATAGATATCCTTGCGGAACATAGCCGAAAGAATCTTCTTTTACTAATTCCATAAACCCACCCTTCTCTCCAAATTTATGTTCAAATGAATACGGAGATGCACTTTTTATATCCCAAATTTTTTCTTGATTCTCCTTTATTTTAACATCATAAGTACCGTCAATGGATCCACCATTAAACTTATAGGATACTGGTTTTTGTTCTCCTGTTATATTTACGCCAGAAGATTTTAAAATAAACACTGCAAGAGCTTCTACCATATCACCAAATGTATTTCTCATTTTTACATTATATGATTGGCCATCTCCCTTTACATTTTTAGCTTCCATTTGTAATTGGCAAGTAGGTCTTCCTGCATTACTCATGCGAATGTGAAACTTATCTGCCCTTTGTTTAGAAAACTGTTTACGCAGGGCAGATTTACAAGCCTCTCCAAATTCAAATACAAGGCCATCAGATAATTTAACTGGTGATTTACTAGCTTTATCTAAATAGATTTGTACTTTTTGAAGTATATTAGTCATTATGAAGTAGAAAGCATTTTTTCTGGGTTATCTAGTTCATCAACAACTTTTGCATCAATTACATCTTTTGGTCCAGACGCTTTAGCTCTTGATTCTTTCCATAAATTAACAACCTCTTCATTTTCATCATGAATAATTTGTTGAAAAGAATTTAAAGTTTCTCTATCTTCATCATTAATAGACATATTTGCTTCAAGGTTTACTTTTATATCAGGAATATAAAAAGTATTTCCTCCTTTTTTTTGTTTCTTGCTATTAACTGTAAACACGCAAGAGAATAAAAGTTTTTTCTTTTTATCAATTTGCTCTAAAGCAGAACCCATTGGAGAAAAACTTGTTCCCGTAACACGCCACAAAGAACGGCAATTTTCTACTTTGTATTGTTCACCATTTGCTCTAGCCCCATTCATAGAAACTAATCCATAAACTAGACGATAGCATCTTATCTTTTTTTGCTCTGCTAGTTCTTCTGGAGTTAAAGAGTTTCTTTGTTTAAACGGTATTTTTCCGCAACGAACTCCGCCTTGGATATCTATAGCTTCGTCTTTCCAGTTTTTAAATATGATTGATCTATTTACATATTCTCCCTTCTCTGGTTCGTAGTGCATATATTGCATTGCACTTACAAATGGGCGAAAAGTAATAGGCTTACCATATATACTTTCTCCAGCATCAGCAACGTAAACAAAGAAATTACCTATAGGTAATCTGTTTCCATCATCATCTTCTGGAGATCTATTTATTCCAAGTCTAGGAATATTATTTCCAGATGATCCACCTGGAACTTGACCTAATGCCTTCATGATTTGATCATGAGACATTGTATCTAAATTAATAAGTTCATTTGTCATATATAAAATCCTCCAAATTATAATTAAGTATGTATAACATATTTGACCCGTTTTGTCAATGGGTAAAATTGAATTATATAAATAATTCAAAAATAGTTTTGCCTACAGAAAATACCACTACGCCACAAACAGCAACCACCCATAAAAAAAATAGTATCTCTCCAATGCCATCTAGTAATTTCCAAATAAAATATTCCATAAATTCTCCTTTATTTTCAATTAGTTAAATCAATTGTGTTTTCTTATTAGTAAGTTCAGCAGCTATTCCATGAGATCTAGCAAACCACATGAGATAGCTTTGAAGCTCATAGTCTTTATTTATCAAAAGCTTAATGGGCTTACGCACATCGCTACCATTATTAAATTCTTTTAATAGCTTCTCAAAAAAATCATATGCTTTAACCTGCTCATCATCATATTCACTATCTATTGAATTGAATGATACATGAGGGGCTTCATCTTCGATATTCATTATTTACCTCCTATTTGTTATACTGGATCTCTATCAATTTCATGTTCTGATTTCCATACTTCTTCTATGGTACTTGTAAGAACAGGTATTTGCGAACCATTAATATTTACTGCAACGCCTTTAAGACTTTCTATATTATCTTCTAGCGATTTATCCCAGTCTATTAATTCATGAACCGACATGTAGTATGCTTTTACTGCACCCATAATATCCTCCTATGTTATTGTTGTTAAATCTAACCAATTATACCCTGTCTTTAATTCTGTGTCAAGAGGCACATTAAAATTAATATCATAAATTTCTTTTAAAGACAAGATAACTTTTTGTGCTCCATCCTTCATAATTTCTTTCATTATATTTTCTTCTTCAGGATGTACATCTGCAATAACAGAATCGTGCACAGTATTAATTAATAAACTTTTTACCTTTTTAGCTTTCATAATTTTCCAAATGTTAATACAAGTAATTGGAACTATGTCTGCTGTAGCTAACCCTTGTACTGGATAATTTTTTATTTGGGTTGAATAACTTGATCCCCCCCAAGGCATTCGTTCCGCATAGGGAAATGAATATTCTCTTCCCGTTGGTAATTTTATAATTTTAAATTCAATTGCGTTACTTTGCAGAACATCATGCCAATGTTTTATATCTTTGTATTTTTTTAAAAATTCAGAATAATATTTTTTTTCTTCTTCGGTTCCGCTCATGCCTCCATACAATGGTTTAAAGGTATGTGCTTTTGCATCCTGTCGTGATATACCTATTGTATCTGCAGTGTATTGGTGGACATCAATATTATTATCAATATCTTCCATCCCCTGCTTATCCTGGGCAAGGTAAACAGCTGTTCTAAATTCCAATTGAGAAAAATCTATTTCCATAATACTTCCACCATTCCATCGTGAGGTTACAACTTTTCGTATAGGAAATGTTCTAGCTCGTGGCTGGTTTTGAAAATTGGGATCTCTACTAGATAACCTTCCAGTAGCCGTTACACATTGCATAAATTTTGGTCTAAGAATTCTAGTTTCTTTGCTAGTAAAATTTTTTATTCCAGATATAAAAGTATTTAGATAAGTATCAATAGCATTAAAACGAATTAAAGAATCTAATAATTCCTTCAGATCTCCTTGAGCATACGAGGCAATTTTAGTAAGAGTAATACGATCTGTTTTAAAACCTCCTTCAGATACATCCATAACTCCTCGTGGCTTTTGTCTAAACCCAGCAACACTGGCCATATTAGAATACAAAAATCCTTCTCCATCGCATGAATCACACTTGCTATACTTTTTGTAAGGACTTCCGTCTCGTTTTATTTTTTTAATTATTCCTTTACCATTACAAGATGCACATTTAGATGCCGTTGTTTTATAGATTAACTCAGTATTTTCAGCTACAAGTTTACTAAGTTGAGTACGAGAATACTTTGGTCTTCTTTTTTTTCTTTTTGTAAATTTGTCTATACCAATATTAAAAATACCAGACCAGGTTTTTTTATCAATAACTTTTCTAGAGTAGATAAGCCAAGATAATTGCTCTGGACTTGCTGGATTAATTCTAGTATCTCCCATTTTCTCATGCATCATCTTATTTATTTTTTGTTTTAAGAAACTAAATTCTGCTTTATATTCTTTTTCAACTTCATCTAAACAATCCAAATCAATATTTATTCCATTTCGTTCCATGTCACATAATACAATTAAAAATTGATTCATCATCTTTACAGTTCTTAAAAGCTTTTTATTTTTATTTAATTTAAAGTCAGCCATCTGAGCATTAAATAATTTTTTAGTAAGCTGAACATCTTTTCTACCATATTCTTCTACAAGTTGTAATGGAATAGATTCAAACGATATTCCCTTATCCAGATATTCTTTTATCTTATTATTTTTTTCTCCTAGCTTTCTTTTAAAACAAATTCCATCAAGAGACAATGTTTTTCTAAGTCCTCGTGATAAAATATACTCACCTATCATTGTGTCGTATACACTACCACTATACTTCAAACCAGTTTCAAGAAGCCACAGCAAGTCAAATTTAATGTTATGCCCCACAAGCAAAGTTGTTTTATCCAATACTTGTTGAATTGACTTAAAGGAATTTGGATCCTGTTTTTCATCGTGATTAAAAAAGAAATACTTATTTGTATTATTATAATCAACACCTACACTTACGAGAATATTTGCAGGATTAAATGGCAGTGGGTTAAATTTTCCATTTTGCTCTTTTACAAAAGAAGTTTCTACATCTAAAACTGTAATCATACTTGGTATCTACTTATCTCTGGATTGATTAGTGTTATGATATCACCATGATATCCTGTTATTTTATTTTTACTTATACATAATCTTCTTTCAATGTTGCCGACATCAATATCGCTTTTCATTCCTATTCCAATAATTAAATCTGCTTCCGCAGCTTTTCCAGTTTTTGAATTTTCCAACATATCAAAAGTTATAACTTGTCTATTATGTGCATCAGCAGATGCTTGTGATATACCTATTATACAACATTGTCTTCGTTTTGCAATCTCTCGTGTGCCTGTGTATAAACTTCTTAACTTCTCGTCTGTTCTAGCAAATTTTTCTGACATACTAACTTTATCTAATTGGTCTATTATTAAAATATCTGGCTTATATTTTTCACAATGAGAATCAACATCAGATAAAGTCCAATCAACAGTGTCTAAAAGTGTAACATTATCTCTTATTTCAGACCATTTTTCTTCAGCTTCTTTTATATTTTCTATAATTTCTGATCGTTTCATTCCTGTGTGAGCACTTATAACACGCATTTGTGTTCTCACCGCTGGTTCTTCGTTTATTAATGCATGTACATTTGCTCCTTGAGAAGCAAACCCATCTGGTCCGCCAACTAAATGAACCCAGAAAGCAGTTTTACCAGACTCTGGTCTAGCAAATACTATAGCAAAATTTCCTGGCCCAAGACCTCCAACATATTGTCGCAGTGTTGAAATATTAAAAGTATATTTTGTTGTAACATCAAGAAGTTTTACAAGCTCATCAACACTTGATGTAACTTTATTTAAATCTTCTGTTTCTATTTCAGAATTATGATCGTCCATTATTTTTCTTATTTCTGAAAAATCTGCAGGACTGCCATTAAATATATCTGTAGCTTTTACTGCTATTTTTTGTGCTATATCTCTGTCATGAATAGTTTGAAGTATATCCTTTACAATTTCTTTATTTGGTTCATCTTCATTTCTTATTTCATCCATTAAAAGTAAAAAATTTTTTCGTGCCGCCTGAGTTATTGCAGGATTATATACATCAATGTGCAATGTTTCTATTTCATCTATAGAAATATCTGAATTATATTCTTCATGTGCTTTTTTTATTGTATCATAAAGCATACCAGAGCCATTTGTAAAACTGGATTTGTCAATTTTAGATTTGTTGGCATTGTAAAAATCTTTTTTTAATAAAAGCCTAATCAGTTGTTTTTCTATCATATACCTCCTTATATTTTTCTTTTCGTGTGTATTTTGTTTTATCTTCCACTATTCTTTTTTTGTATTTAGAAGTTCTTAAATCTTTCGCAATAGGATTTTTTTTATTTTCCATAAATTTTATGTACTATTTCTTCTTCATTTAAATATTTTAAATCATTTTCTAGGATAAGAACCTTAGTATCAACTCCATTAAATCTAAGACGTGAAACTATTTCAAAAGATTTAGTAGTTGCATCTCTATCTAATGCAATTATAACTTTATCATAGTCTTTAATATATTTAATATATTCATCTGCAAAATCTGTACCTAATAAAGCCATACTACTTAATAAAAAAGAAACTGCACAAGCAGATGCACAATCTTCTACTATAATTAAATTATTTCCATGCAACTTATTATAACGACTCGATCCTCCCTTAATCACAAATGGTATTTCCTTATCACCATACATAAACCATTTTGGATATGTCTCTGAAGATAAAGCTCGACCAACTGCACCAACAACCTTATCATTATTTTTAATTAAAAAAACAATTCTTTCTTGCCTAACATCATACTGCACTTCTGCTTTTCCTTCAAGTATAGATTTTATTACATTGTTTTGTTTTAAATACTCAACGGCTTTTGCATTTGAATATATAGATTTAAAACTATCGGGAACATAAAAAATTTTTTTTAGATTGCTTTTATTAAATACGGCATTTACATCATTCATATTTTTTTCTTTTCTTTTTTTGCCCTTCGCTTCACATGAAGCACGGAAACAATACCATGATAAAGTTCCATCTATTGTTTTTACTGAAAATGTATTTCTGCCAAGACAAAAAGGACAATCCATTCTCGTCTCTGTGTTAGACGGAATGGAAAGCCCTTCAACCACAACTAATTGTTGACTGTAATTCATATAACTCTATATCAAAAAAATCACTTTTTGTCAATGCTATTTAAATAATAATCTTTTTTGAGTTCATCAAACAAATGTCCTCGTATTGTTATAGGTTCCCCTTTAGTATTTCGCCTATTTTGTCTGACCATTTTATCTATGACTGCTTTTTGTTCTGCAATAGACTCACATTTTTGAAGTCGTTCAGTTATATCCAATGACCATTCATTGTACGCTGTAGAAAGTGCAGAATCTTTCTTTACAAAAAAACGAACAGAGCATATCATAAGTTCTAATTCGTATAAAACATATTGCACCAGACAGTGTACATTACCTAAAGTAGGTAATCTAAAACTTATCATTATGCCGTGCCTTCTGTTTGGTATGTTTTTCATCTCAGTCTCTATGCCCGTACCATTCAACATTTACTCCTTGCAAAATTACACATCCTAATGGACCTTCATCACAATTTGGCCAAGAAGGGCAGCCTATGTGAATATCACGCTCATGCCTTTCTATTTTTTTATTTTTATCTACGGTACTTTTGGTAGTAATATCACCAATACTTAACAAATCTTCTTTTAAAGATTTTTTATATGTTTTTTTAATTATTTTCATAGTATCTTCCCGTGCATTTCTTCCTTTAAACTTTATAGTCTTTTTATTTTTTTGATTTTCTATCATTAATTTAATTTTGAAATTGCATAAAATAATAGACAGATTTGTATCTGTAAGATTATAAGCAGAAACCCCACCAATAAGAAAGACTCTCTTATTATCTTTTGTGATCGTGCCATTTTATCTTGTATGAATTCGGCTACGATTATTATTCTTTTATTTATTAATTCGACTGTTGTCATTTTTCCTCCTTTTAAATATTTCTGAATAAACTTCTTTGACTATCGACCTAAATTGTTCTTGTGAGTATGCTTTTATAAGTATATCAGATACTACGTTTTTAAAAAGAACAATTTTTCTTGCCATTTTTATTTTATTATCTTTACTCATCTTCTTTAATACCCCCTTTTGTTAGCAAGCTTTCTTCTTTTTTAAATTTTTTTATAGCTTTTACTTCTTTGAAAGCTTTAACTATTGAAAATGGATTCAAATATTTTGAGTACCCCTTTTTACAATTATGTTTCCACATTTTGCAGGTGTACTTAATTGTATCTATAAAATTTAAAAACTTGTCTAGCAATTTTGTTCCTATCATTTTTTCCTCCTTCAAATAAGAATAGCCTATCATATTCGGCTTACAATGTCAAGCCTCAATGCTGTTCGTAGCTTATATTTTTTTCTGATTTATTCCAACATAAACGGCAGTCACCACATTTATGTGTGCCAGAAGTTATAGCTGGACAATTTTTTCCAATCCATTTTTTTTCTTTTGTATGGACTGTGCTAGTGTATTTCCAAAATGTTGGTGGCTTTCCATTTACTTTGACTGCACTTAATCTTATTGTAAGATTATCTGGAATATAAACTTCTCCATATTTTTTTATAAAAGCATCAACTATTTTGTATTCTCTGGTAGGCAACCAATGTTTTATATCTATTGTTCTCCATGCTATGTCACAAATTTTTTTAAGCATTTCAACACTTTGCAAATCTCCAGAATCAAACCATCTGAAATATCTTTTTTCTTTTGGCAACCTTTTATATTTTAATTTAAGCATATGAGTCATGCCACTTACATAATATTCATTGCTCATAACCTTTAATCTTTTTCTGTGTGAAAACTTAACAGGCTTAAAGGAATAAAAACCTTTCATAGCGTAACAGTTATAACAGGTTGTTCCTTTTATTTTTGCTAGCTTTGAACCTACCTTACAATCAAACGCAGAAATACCCCAACTAAATGCAGGCATTTTTGATACATTACCTAGCTTGTATCCTAGCTTTTCAAGATTTTTAATTTTCATATCACATCCATTTTTTAGGTTTGTCTTTTTCTAATTCGGCTGATGCATAAAGTTTTATGTCCGATTTCATTTGCCCAGCATTGCTATCCCAAGTATCATAAACCCAGTCTATGTGCCAAATTTCTGGCTCGTTTCTCTTGGGGCAATGCAATTGAATAGCCATGTATCTGGCTACTTTAAATAAAAAAGTATGTTTGTATTTAATTTTCATTATGGTTTTTCTAGCAGTCGTTCTATTATGGTTGGTAATGTCATCTTTAATTTTATAAGACTACCATTATTTCTAGCCCTTGTCAATCCTTCATATAGTGTTCTTGCATACTCTGGTTCTATTCCTGCCATATCGCACCAAAGTTCATAGCTTTTTACTTGAGCAATATTTTTCTTTTCAAGGTAAAACTTAGACCTTTCAAGTTCAGCTGTTGTATCATTATGAGTAATGCGGATTCCAAAACTATCCAACCATATTCTTGCTATGACTGCTCTTGCTAATCTCTGTTCTGGAATATTTATTTTTTTAAAGTCCATTTTCTCTATTGACAAAAATTAAAAAATATGTTAAGCTGACTCGTCCATTGCGGGGGGTAATATATATACATATACATTAATTTCCTACCTTATAAAACCACTCTGGTTTTTTTCTTCCCTTCTTCCACTCAGCAAAATATTTCTTTTCATGTACATAAAATTCTCTGTATGCAGTTACATAATCTTTATCTCTGAATCTATCTGGCATACATTGAGGAGGGTCTGTAAATTCTTTGTCTGGAAATTTATCCAACCAATCTATGTGTTTTATAAAACGATTAGTTATGTGAGAAGATTTATGAATTTTTGGATAGCCCAAACTATATCTAAGAGTAAATTCTTCACCAATCCAATCAGCCAAATCAAGTGTCCACCTAAAATTTTCTACTGATTCTCCAACCCACTTAGTCATAGGGTGATGAGGGTACGCTATTTTATATAAGTCCTCACACTCTCCTACATTTTTTTGATATGCTGTAGATAACATTTGAGTTGTTTCCAATAACATTTTTGGTACATGCTTATCACAAAGATATTGTGCTGAAAGCATTGAAGTTTTATCTAAAAAAAATATATTCATTTTTTTCTTCTCCTTTTCTTTTTTCTTCTATTTTTTCTTCGTCTGTTTTTTCTTTTTCTTGAACCAATCTTTCTTCTTCCTTTACCATAAGCGTGAAGCCCAGTTCCTCTTCTTCCATGACCCATGTTATTTACCTCCCTATGCCTAGTGCCTTCAATAAATCTTCAAATTTAATTGTAGATATAAAATATTCCTCTCCATCAGCTTTTATTGAATTAATTGTATCATATTTTATATTACGAAATCCTCTTTTAGCCAGATCGAAAGCTATAAGATATTGGTCTGGGTTAGTTGTTCTTTTACCGCCAGCTAGCTTTTTTTTAGTTCCATCTTTTTCTTTCCATTTTTGAACTCCAAGTCTAAATTCACCTTTTCTTGGAACATCAAATACTCCAGTCTTTGGATTCTTCTTTTTCCACTCAATATGAAATATCTTTTTACCTATAAGCTCTCGTACTTTCTCTTGATATGCTTTTGTCATAATTTTTCTCCTATAATTTAATTATTGTTTTAACAATACAGCAAAATAGGCAATAAGTCAAGTCCTATTGACCCTTAAGCTTGACTTATCAATACATATGTGGTACTCTCTTACTAACGATTGGAAATTAATCCAATCCGAACATAAAGGAGAAAATATGAAAAAGCAAAGATTTAACGCCAAAAGGCGTTTAAAGCTTAAAGAAATTGCTATCAGTAATCTGGATAATAAGCTCAAGGAGAGGGATATTTTTTCAGACTTTAAGACAGTAAGAACTAAGTTCATGAATTATCATATTCCTGAAGCAAGAAAGGTAGTAGCCAAATATGTAGAAGCTATGTACCCACCAAAGAAGGCTCATGAGTTTGCTGAGTTTCTTAATAAAGGAGGTACTAACCAAGCAGATGAGGCTATGCACTATGACAACTGCTTTAATATGGTTAATCAAGTAGGAGTCAAAAAGCCTGTAAACATGATGGAAAGAGATACTTGGAACAATCTGGAAGAAAAAGATAGTCCTATGGAATTTCATTATGCAGATTCGTTTAGCGACAGGCATGGGGTTGCTTTTCGTAGAGGCGATTCTTCTAGTCAGAATACTGTGGACTTAAGTTTATGGAATATTCTTAAGTTTGATGAACTGGAAAAACTGGAACTCGACCCGTTTGTATCCTTAGAGTATAACCCGTATATTGGTAACACTAATCCACACTCTAACGAAAAAGCTAATGCTTTGGATAAGAACGAAAGGGATTGGGAAGAAAAAAGGTCTGGTCGTACAGTTAAAGAGCAATACAGTAATCAACGAGTTTTGCCAGAATCTCCCTCTAATCTTATTAAGTATTCAGATTTGAAAGGAGAGCATAATGGGTGGAACTGCCTAATCCCTTGTTTTGGATATGGGTGTCATTCAAGAAGGTATGGCATCACTGAGCAAAAGGATTGGAATATTCTTATGGCTTATAAAGACGCTAGACAAACTTTGATTCAAAAATTTGAAATGTATTTTGAAACAAGGGCAGATGGAAAGACTCGTATCAGCAGGCAAATTCCAAAGCTTGAAACTAGAGAGGACATGGAAATGCGTAACTTTGTGCCTGATTTTGTTTCTAAGGAACAGGCAGATTTGTTATGGTCAGATATGAATACCTGTAAGGATCTTACTGTTACAGATGCTCAAGACTATAATGTACTTGCTAATCTTTTTGGAGTTGAAAGAAACGAAAAAACTAAAATATCGCCACCTACCATTAATATTGGCATAGTAAATACAAAACCTGTTATTAATAATAACTAAATAACAAATCCCACGCTATGCTCTTTAGTGTAGCGTGGGAAGGAGATTTTAAAATGATAAGAATAATAAAAAATATAGAAACAAAAAGCCTTGCTTGTCTTAGGTGTGGGGGGAAACTTAAAAAATATGGTTGGGGGGCTTGGCAATTTACTGCTGAACAGTATGGACACGATATCGCTGGAAGGTATGACCAATATACAGATGGTTTACCACCAGTAAAATCAGAAACATACGGATATGGTCATGATGGCACAGATAGATTTTGCACTAATAGATGTGAACGAAAATTCGCAAGAAAAAACTTTGTTGCTAACCTAGAACTTAAACCTTACGACAAGGAAAACGATAACTCAGAAAAGAAATGGAATACAATTATATGACCAGTGATTATAAAGAGTGGGCGAACAGACTTTATTTTCTTTCCTATGAGATAGGAAATACAGGAGTTAAAAAGTATTCGTCAGCTTACATACAAGAACTTCAAACAATAATAAAAGAAATGCAAAAAGCATATCCAGACTTAGATAAAACACACACCGAAATTGAAATTTATAAATCACAAGGAAATGATTTTAAAATTACAAAAGATATAAAGCATGACTATCATGTACTTGTTCCTCTTGCGGAAAGTGCTAATAGGTACTGCGTAGCATATCTTAGTGACTATTTTTCTGATGGGTTTTATAAAATTCCAGATGACGCTGTAGAAAGTGTCAAAAAGTCTATCATAAATTTTGGGCTAGAATTTCAATAAAATCTATGTATATCAATGCCTTACGGGTATTGACTTTACACCCCCTATATGCTACTATAATAGAAGCTATAACTTTAATTTATATTAATTAACAACAGGAAAACTTTAGCGAAGTTATAGTTGCTTGTTTAATAATACTAGCTAGAGTTTACTGAATTTTAATTTTTTTATAAGGATATTTTTATGGATAATATGGATAATACAGAAGATATACTGCACATTAGTATATTCACGAAATGGGCAGATGGCGAAATGGTTTGCAAATCTGGTAAAGATACTGCTGACACAGGGCTTGACTATGACATTAAAATTACTGGCGGGCTTGATAAGTTGAGTACAACAGAGAGGCTAGACTATTTAACTGATTTAAAATGGTTTATAGACCACAAAATTGATGAGGTTCATAAAGAAATGAGTCCTCGTCAGAGTGCTGTAGCTACTGCTATTCTAGGTTGCCCCCCAAGTTTTGAGCAACGCAAAGCAATGGATAAAGGTAAGTTAGCTACAGATTTAATAGATGATGCTGATAAGAATATTAATTAAAGTTTCCCTATAGGGGAAAGACGGCTTGGGTAGTGCCAAAGGTATGACATTGTCTTAAGATACAGATTGTTTAATACCAAAACCACCCATTTAACTAACTAACTAACAAGGAGAAAATATGCTACAAGAAATAAGCGAAAGCTGTAATATCAAAATAGATAGACGACCAACACTTACGATAAACAATGAAGGTGAGCAAGAAAAAGTACCAGATAAAATTTCATTATATAATTCTGAAAATCAAAAGTATTTATCTACCATTAGTAAAAAAAGTTCTGAAAATCTTAGAACTTATGAAGAATTTGCTACTATGCTAAATGAAGGTATAGGAGATACGCTAGGAGAAGGACAGGTAGAGGACAGGCTTTGGGGTGATGCTATGTTTAGTAGAATAGTACAATTTCCAGAGCATAAATTTACATTTGGAGTTAAAAAAGGAAATGAAGATACCTTTAATCTAACTTTATGGGCTTGGACTTCCTATAGTTTAAAATGGGCAGAACGATTTATATTCGGTGCAATCTGTGTTCGCTGTTTAAATGGTATGTATAACTCTAAATGGTCTATTAAAGGTATGTCTAAGAAAAACTGGACTAGCAAGGCTAATTTAAAATCTTCAGATATAACTAAAGCTGTTGAAGCTTTTAGTAAATACCCAGAAATGCTAGAGCCTATGTGCCGTTCTAAAATTGACGGAGAGCAAGTTGAAAAGCTATTCAAAGTTACTCTTGCTTATAGAAAAGGTTCTTTTGACAGCAAATCATTTTCCGAAAAAGACATGAAAGAATTAGCTAGCCTTTGGACAAAAT
>Ga0114899_1000796_pt1 | contig 20635 bp, 18 predicted proteins | sample MalvireepMed_215_FD_83497 | JGI IMG/M metagenome (GOLD analysis project Ga0114899, IMG submission 83497) | Marine viral communities from the Global Malaspina Expedition - Malaspina viral metaG DeepMed_215 | ecosystem: Environmental > Aquatic > Marine > Oceanic | place: Mediterranean Sea...
GGTCAATCGTTTGCTCAAAGGTTTGATCGAGTTGATATTTTTGCTGTAAACAATCAGGGTAAACTTGCTGTAAATAATCCACCAAATAAAAAGCGATTTCGTCGTAATTTAAAACAGTATCTTTAATCGCGCCAGAAATGGCAAGCCGAAAACTACTATGAGTATTTTCAATTTTTGGCCATAAGATCCCTGGAGTATCAAACAAAGCAACTCCCCCTTTTAAATCAATTCGTTGCTGTCTTTGAGTAACAGCAGGCTCATTGCCAACCTTGGCAATTTTGCGCCCTGAGAGCGCATTAATGATGGTTGATTTACCGACATTGGGGATCCCCATGATCATTGCTCGTACAGGCTCATTTTTAGCCACTCTTAAAGGCGCTAATTTTCTCGCAAGGTCGATAATTTTAGAGAGTTCAGCGGGGCGGTCTGAAGCACTTAAGGTTAATGCCTTCACATTGTGCTGCGCTTCAAAATGAGTACGCCACTGCTCAGTTAATCGAGGATCGGCCAAATCACATTTATTCATCACTTTAATAATTGGACGCTCCAATCCTCGGTAATCTTCTAATTCGGCGATCACGGGGTTAGAACTGCTATAGGGAATACGCGCGTCCAGCACTTCAATTAATAGGTCTACTTTTGGTAATGCCTGCTTAATTTCTTTTTGGGCTTTATGCATATGCCCTGGATACCACTGAATTGCCATCGGAATTCCTATTCAATATTCGATATGTCTAACAGGCTCTATTTTAAATGGAATCTTAAGAATAAGCTCGTTTTTTACTCGAAACTATTGGCCTTTCAGCTGAATATTATCTGCGAAAATACAAGCTGTGTGCTACATTTTATCTAACGATTTAGATTCTGTGCTCTCTGGAGTAATAAAAATGTCAGGCGAACGCCGCCAGTTTAATCGAGTAGTTTTCAATACCACAGCCAATTTTTACGCTGACAAGAGAAAGGTGGAGTGTCAAATCATCGATCTTTCTATTCAAGGGGTTTTACTCGAACTGCTCGACCCTGCTGAAGTTGAAGTGGGTACGGCTTACCAGCTTGAAATTCCATTAGGAGAAAGAAAAGAGCTTATATCAATGGAGCTTGAATTAATGCATTTGGAGAATAAAACCCTTGGCTTGATGTGCTCTTTTATTGATTTAGAAAGCATCACTCATTTACGCCGATTGGTTGAACTCAACCTAGGTGATAGTGAGCTGCTGGAAAGAGACTTTAGTGCTTTACTCGATGACAATAACTAATTCTTACTGCAAGCAAGAAGTACACTGTAGACACAACAAGTTGCCAGCACATGTCGATTGTAATAAAAGCTACTCTTAGGTAAAATCCGCGTCCTCTTCATAGACTAAATTTCCAATGGTCTGGTTGTCACTCCAGCCTCATTATTCAACAGGTTTATTATGTTATTACATTCAACCAGACAAGATTGGCTCGGCAATGTCCGTGGCGACATATTAGCAGGGCTAGTGGTAGCATTGGCGTTAATCCCTGAAGCTATCGCTTTTTCGATCATTGCAGGAGTCGACCCCAAAGTTGGGTTGTACGCCTCTTTTTGTATCGCTGTTATCACCGCTTTTATTGGTGGCCGCCCTGGAATGATTTCCGCCGCTACCGGTGCAATGGCGTTACTTATGGTAACGCTGGTTAAGGAGCATGGCTTACAGTATTTACTCGCTGCCACATTATTAACCGGATTACTTCAACTAGTAATGGGGTACCTTAAACTTGGCAGCCTGATGAGTTTTGTTTCTCGAGCGGTGGTTACAGGGTTTGTTAATGCCTTGGCAATTTTGATTTTTATGGCGCAATTGCCAGAACTGACTGACGTCACTTGGCACGTTTATGCTATGACGGCAGCTGGGCTTGGCGTTATTTATCTATTTCCTTATGTGCCAGTGATCGGAAAAATATTACCTTCACCACTGGTCTGTATTCTTTCTATGACCGCTGTTGCCTTATTTTTAAACTTAGATATTCGCACTGTTGGAGACATGGGTGAGCTGCCAGATACCTTACCAGTGTTTTTATGGCCTGAGGTACCTCTGAACTGGCACACTTTAACCATAATTTTCCCTTACGCTATGGCTTTGGCGGTGGTTGGCTTATTGGAGTCACTCATGACCGCCACTATCGTCGACGATTTAACCGATACTACGAGCGACAAAAACCGTGAATGTAAAGGTCAAGGTATCGCTAACATCGGTGCAGGTCTATTAGGCGGTATGGCAGGCTGCGCCATGATTGGTCAATCGGTGATTAATATCAAATCAGGTGGTCGTGGTCGATTATCTACTTTTGTCGCTGGTTTTGTATTACTTATCATGGTGGTATTTTTAAACGACTGGGTCGCTAAAATACCGATGGCGGCATTAGTCGCAGTAATGATCATGGTCTCTATCGGTACATTTGACTGGAACTCAATTACCAACTTAAAAAAGCACCCTTTATCCACCAATATTGTGATGCTCTCAACCGTGATTGTAGTGGTCTGGACCCATAACCTCGCTTATGGTGTGTTTGTTGGGGTGTTATTCGCGTCATTATTTTTTGCTAATAAGATCAGCCACTTTATGTACGTCGAAAAAGAATTGGATGAAGACGCCACTACCCGTACTTACCGCTTCCATGGTCAGATATTTTTTAACTCGGCTGATAAGTTTTTACAGCATTTTAATTTCAAAGAAGCGGTATCCACTGTAGTGATTGACTTAAGTCGTGCTCACTTCTGGGATATTACTGCAGTCTACTCTCTCGATATGGCGGTGATAAAACTTAGGCGAGAAGGCGCAGAAGTTGATATTATCGGTTTAAATGAAGCGAGCGAAACCATTGTCGACCGTTTTGGGATCCACGATAAACCTGAAGAAATTGAAAAAGTAATGGGTGGTCATTAATGCAAACCAATAACAAAAATAGCAATGATAACAACGCTCAAGCAGAAACTCATCTGCGAGAAAATGAACTGGTACTAGCCTGTATTGATGGCTCATCGGTGAGTGAAGCCGTTTGTGACTATTCTAGTTGGATAGCCAAAAAATCTGACACCCCGCTAAAGCTATTGCATACCATCGAACACAAGCATAATCCTGCAACTTCGGATTTAACTGGAGCTATTGGTTTAGGCAGCCAACAAGAGTTGCTCAACGAGCTAACAGAGTTGGAGCAAAGTCGTGGCAAGTTGTTGATCAAAAAAGGTCAGCTAATGTTAGACGCAGCTAAAGAGAGAGTCGTTAAAGCCGGAATAGAGTCCCCCAGAATATTTCAACGCCATGGCCGTCTATCAGAGTCCTTGATCGATTTAGAAGATAAAACAGGTCTAATCGTAATGGGGATCCGAGGCGAAGAACACGAACAAAGTCAAAAAGGAATTGGGACTCAACTAGAAACCGTGATCCGTTCATTACATCGGCCTATTTTAGTCGTTACAGGTGAGTTCTCCGAACCAAAGAAATTCATGTTAGCCTATGACGGTAGCTCAGCTTGTAAAAAGGCTTTGGCGATGGTGGCTGAAAGTAGTTTATGTAAAGATATTCCATGTCATATAGTGCACGTTGGTGACAATGCAGAATCTTTATTAGCTGAAGCTGCAAAGGTATTACAACAAGTAGGGATAGAAACAGTCACCAGCCAACTTACAGGTAAAGCCGATCAGGCTTTATGCCAATATCAGGCAGATAATAATATTGATTTAATGGTGATGGGCGCATTTAGCCATAACCGTTTTAGAGATTTTTTATTGGGTAGCTTTACTTCAAAAATGCTAGCTGCAACTAATCGTCCATTATTATTATTAAGGTAGCTTAACTGGTTTATTCCTGAGACCGGTTAAAATATTTTTTTTCTGGTATTATTTATAATCAAATGGGTCGGTAAAAATATTCTTAGACGATATTCCAGCAAGAAAAGCTTTCTTCTGAGTGAAAGCAACCATTTCTGGATTACCGCATAGATAAAGCCGAGCTTCATTGGTCGGCTTTAGTTCAGCCAGTGCAATTTCATTACATCTCCCCAGACGCACTCCTTGATGTTCGAATTCTGAGTTAATACAAGGATGATAATAAAAGTTGTTATTCTCTCTTTGCATTTGCATTAAATCATCACTTAAATAAAGTGAGCTGGGCTCGGAGGCACCATGATAAAAATTAATTGTTCCCCTGTGCCCCACTTTTAACGCGTCTCTGACAATACCAATCAGCGGTGAAGCGCCCGTGCCATTGCCTATTAATGTTATTGGCGTATTTAAGTCACACTGAGTATAAAAACAATCGCCTATAGCTCCCTGAAATTCAATTTGATCACCCACATGAAATTGCTCAAATAGCCACAGGGTCATTTTTCCATCGTTTTTTTTACTGACATGCAACTCTAAATAAGGCTCGTCGGGTAAACTAGCTAGGGAATAACTGCGAATAACTCCTCCAGGATTTTTCAGGTTGATAAATTGGCCTGCACGATAGTTGAACGGCTGCTCACACGCTATCCTCAAACGACAAATACTATCGTTATAAAAATGTTTATCAATCAATTGAGCTTGATTGAATAAAGTAGATTGTTCAATTTTGCAGGCTGATTGCGTTGAATTAGCAGGTTGTTGACAGGCAAGAAAAAAATTTTGCTCAACAGCAGTACTCTTTAAACCTTTTTGCGCTGCTAGCCTAATGTCACCATCAGTCATTTTTAATAGGCATGACTGACAATGACCACTCGTACATGAGTAATTAACTTGATATTGATGACGTAATAAACAAGCTAAGACTGTTTCTTCACCAACGACAGATAAATCTGTATTTTCAAATTTCACGGTCAGTATTAAAGAAACAAATTAAAGCCCTAAAACATCATCGTGAGTACTACCTGCTATAGCCATCACCTCACCAACTAAATCTGCAGGGACCTTTAATTCTTCGAGTGTCGCTTGAAGATGCCCTGCGACAGCGCCAAAATGAGACTCATTGAGACCTTTGGCAACCAGTGGTGCATGTGCGGCTCTCATATCCTTGCCGCTATAATTATTAGGTCCACCAAAAGCCATGGTCAAAAAGCTTTTTTGTTTGGCTATTTGTCCATCCATATCGATATCATCAAAAAACATCGAAATGCTATCATCCGTTAGCACCTTACGATAGAAAATATCAACTGCCGCATTTACCGCACCTTCACCGCCAATTTTTTCGAATAATGAACCACTCATAGTCTCGTCCTTTTGTATTATTTATAAATTAAATCCAGTTTAATCAGTGTAGGAGAGATATATTTTTTATCAAATTATTTATTATCGATACACTATTTCTTACATAACAAATTCAAATAAACCTCTAGCTATAAGTACACAGCGTAGAGCTTTTTCAGCTCGTCTAACATCTCATCAATAACCCACGGAAATAGTTTGGCGTAAGAGTCGAGTATGACCACGGCATTGACTGAAGAGTCTGTTTTGGTCGCAGCTCTTAAACGTTCACTTATTCCGATGTTAACCAAGGTAATATCATCATAGATTTGTCTTAAGCCATCTAAGTTCCAATCAGCATCCAAGCCCTGTTGTCGCTTAAAATATTGCCCCATTAAATACATAGAGGCCGCACGATAGATGGTTTCTTTGGGATCAGCTAGGGGTAGGTGGAAACGAGCCATTGGTCTAAAATAGGCTGTTTTGGGACATCCACTAGTGGCCATGACCAGACCTAACAATGAGCTCATAGCAGTTTGTAGTGAAGTTTTTTGCTCGACTTTTCGCTGTTCGGTTTCAACCACCAGTAAAACATCTTGGTGAGAAATTAGTCCGTCAAACTGAGGCACCAAAACAGACAACTTCTCAGCCAAAGGGCAGTGAGAGGTTTGTTCTGAGGATAAGGGACAGCTTTCACACTGATGATATTCTAGTGCAGCCCAGTCAGGCGTATCTTGCTCAGGCTCACCTTCCATTTCTAGAGTTTTCAGGTCAGTTTTTAGAACAAATTGAGTTTCATGGCCACTTTCTAATTTGAAAGTGTAAATAATTTCTAGTTTATCCATATCATCACCACCTTTGACTCAAGAATAATAACTAACCTCAGCTCGGAATAAGAGTGGCCAGAATTTCTTAAAAGAACAGCTGAGGTTAACTATAGTCAATGCGAGATCTAACTTCAATTAAATAGCAACATGAACTTAAACATGAGTTCAATGTCGAAAAGTTTCTGGGTGTTTTTTACTGTAGATATCAACAGAAACCAACTGATGCTTTTATATGCAATCCTCTAATTTCAATTTGATCGATTTCAATACAAACGACCTTGATAACCAAACCAGTTCAAGCAGTTTTTCTAAACCCTTAATTTTCGCTATTATTATTTCACTATTGACTCATTTAGTTTTAGCAATATTGTTAACTTCTTATATGGAGCAAAATAAAACCAGGAAGGCTAGTCACTCGCTATCAAATAATACAATTAATGTATCCTTTTTGACTCAATCAGAAAGGATGAAAAGTGTACAAAAAATAAAACAACAGCAGAAAAAACAAAATAATATCGCTATCAAAAAAACAGATGTTTTAACGAGAAAACAAGAAGAAGGGCTTAACAAAAAGAGCAATTCTCAAACTCAAGCAAGAATAGTTGAAAAAATTCCCCAACTGAAGAAAAAGAATATAAAAGCGAATACCTCAAAAAAATTTATTACACAGGATATTTACGATGACATACAAGAATACCTTGAACCTGCCAAGTCACCACAGATAAAATATGATTTCAGTTCTTCTCCAATTTATATTCAAAAAGAATTTGATGCGATCATTAAACAAAGACAAGAAATAGAAAAAATAAACGCATTAAAACAAATCAGAAAAGATAATGAATACTATGAATACAAAAGTAATGTGTTTTGGGGCGTTGTCAGACGTAATGGTAACTGCTATATCGTGCCAGAAAAAGATCCATTCTCTGATTATCAAAAAGATTGGACATTTATCGGCAATTGCGAAAAAAAGAAAAAACTAACATTCAAACCCAGTCCTTCGAGTTATAAATATAAAGAATATATCGAAAAAGAAAGAACTAAATCAGAGTTTCAATTTGACGATTAAATTAAAGCACCAATTCATTTATCCAACCAGTACCATTCCAAAATATTTTTTGGGTCGGCCAGTAATGGTTATCCTGCTTTAAAGTAATAATTGACTCTCTACCAATCAAGTCTAACAAACGAATACTAACGTAATCCTTACTTCGATGTTCTTGAGTGAGTTGGATAAACTGTTCTAAATTTGTCACAGCTTCGCCTTCAAACTCGGTAATCCGGTTTAATGGTCTTAAACCATAACGATTTGCCGGTGAACCAAACCAATACCAAGAGATATACACGCCTTTCGCTTCCACACCGTGCTGCGCCGCGATGGCTCTATGCGGTGTTTGTAATAAAGCCCCAGACCAAAGGTAAATCTCGTCGGTATCCTTGCCTGTTAACAGTTTAGTTTTAACATTAAGGTCGATTTGTTTTGCGTCTCGCCATACACTCACTTTCACCTGTGCAGCTTGTGTTTGTTGATTTAACACCTCAAAGTCGGAAATCAATTGGTCGTTAATCGTGAGTAATAAATCACCTTCTTTTAGTTGTACTGCCGAGTCAGATCCGGCTACCTTAGCTGCAATTTTAAGTACTTGCGCCTTATTCCCATTATGTTGAAATGCGTTCATCCAATCATCGGATAAGCCAAAATTTCGTGCACTCGCGATAGAGATCGGACTCAGCTCTATTTCTAACGAGTAGATATCAATTTTGCCATTTTTTAACCATTGTTGATGCAAACTTTTAATTTCATTGATCGGCAAACCTCTATCAATAGTCTGGTTTGAGGAACGACCAAAAGCAAAGTTTGTCCACCAAGCCCTAATTTTATTTTTTTCATCTAGCAATACACCGCTCGCAACCCTTGGTGGATTGTTGATGATCACACTATTAGTATTGCTTTCTCTAAATTGAGGTATGCCAGGTTCAGGCAATGTTAATGGGTCAAATGAAGAAACGGTTAGCCTCTCACTTACCAGTCGGTTACTGGTTTGATAACCGACTAGCCAGACATTATCACCAACATCAAGAGGGGTCGGATCAAGCTGGGCAGATTTCAGTTCTGAATCAATTAATAACTTGGGATCGTACTGGATCAGCGCAAAACTGTGCAATGGATGAACGAACAATACTTTAGCCGGAATTTCAGCAATACCAGCAACAGTAATTGTCACTTGCGCCATTTTAATCGGTACCGTATTTCGGTCAACAACTACCAATCCTGAGTCAGCATCGATCACTAAACCCGTTCCAGAATAATTAAGATAGTTTTGACCGTCAACTCGATATGGCAAATCTGATTTCACCATCACTAAGGAATGACTTATATCACCAATATTGACTTTGTTTATAGGTTTTATTTTAACTTGAGTCGGCGCCAAATTCTTTCTAGTCGTATTCCAGCTAAGCTGCTGACATGGCCATAAGCCATTATCATCATTACGCAGACAACGTTTGGAAATATGCCAGCTAGTCTGAAACTTCACGTTGGCAATTTTTTGTTTTGTTGGGCTACTTATATTGACGTATTTCAGCCTGAAATATTCGTTCTGTTTTAGTTCAGTCAAAGCTTGCTGAAAGTCATCCAAATCATCAATAAATTTATCATTTATTTTTTGAATCACTGAACCTCGAGCTACCCCACCATTACTCAACATAAACCCTGGTAAGGAAACATAAACACCGCCAACTGGTAAATTAGTCTGTCTTGCCAGTTGATAAGAAAAATTATTTACTACACCCCCTGCAATCTCAATATATTCATCGGGTGTTATTTGATGTAGGTCTTGCACCTCAAGCTCTAAGTTTAAAATACTCCCTTGACGAGAAATTTCTAACTCGATACTTTGCCCTACGTGTTGATCAAGAAAAATCTCAAATGACTCATAACGAGTTACATACTCTAGCTGTTTCTGCTTTGACTTAATCGAAATTATAATATCGCCAGGTCTAAGTTTTTGATCTGCCGGTCCACCTAATACAGTTTTATCTACAATTAATAATCCGTCACCGCTGCTTTGCTGACGAAATTTGGCTTCCATTTGGCTCGACAAGCCTAACCGTCTGACTTGGTCGTATGCTTGATAACTGAGAGTCGTTTGTATGGTTCCGCGTTTGATTTTCAATCTATTTTGAATTGCCTTAAGTGCTCGGGTAACTTTATAAAGCGGTAAAAAATAACTGGAAGCACTGCGATTCTGTCCACCCGCATTAAGCGCGATCACATCACCGTCACTATTCACCACAGGAGAGCCTGACGAGCCACCTGAAGTATCCGCCGCCGATTGAAAGTAAAAAGTGTTGAAGTCGTTATAACCGCCGCGTCTATATTTAGGAGCAGATCGATCAAGTCTTGCCAATGTGCCACTGAGGATCGACATATGTTCGCCAGAATCATTGCCGACTACACGGATTTCATCACCTATTTGGGCTTTATTATCAACTAGTTTGAGCGCTTGAGGTTTAATAAACTCTAACTTAGTGGGATCGTATTTAAAAAAGCCAAAGTCATGAACTGGGTCACGGTAAATGGGGATCAACTCGACTTCTTCGCTATTTGAAAATATCGCTTCGGCAGTAATTGGCCCCGGATTAACCACGTGTCGATTAGTTAAAATAATGCCTCGCTCGGCGTCCACAACAAAACCAGTTGCTTGTGACGCTGCGCTATTTTCAGTATCAAATGTTCTGACCGCATTAACTCGAATACTTACAACAGCGTCAGTCACTTTTTTTAGATTCTTAGCCCATTGATCTGCATAGGCCATATCTAAATTAAGGCAACATAAGATCAATAAACCAATAATGAGTTTTTTCATATAATTGAGACACGTCCTAATAGTGTATTAACCCGATCAAAATTACCCTTCACCTTGATTGAGCTAATTTTTAGATAATTACAGCATAGCTGTGTTTTAATCACAACGCGACAATTGAAAATGGATATGTCTAATTCAATGATTTAATCTTGATCTTGTTTGTCTCGCCAAGTGAAGAAAAGTTCTCAGGCATAAACAATTCAAGTAGTTGGTTCAAAAACTGATATCCATGGGCACTCGGCTTGATCCGGTTTTTATCACGTATAATGAACTGTAAATCTTGAGCTTTTTTCAAGGCTTTTTCTAATTGCCCGATCAATAAACCCGTTGAATCAAAAAATAAGTTCTGCTCAAACCCTTCTTTCAAACGTAATGCGTTCAGCATAAATTCAAGCGGTAGATCTTGTTGAGGTATGATACGGCGTGTATCAACTACTCCTAACTCTTTATTTAAGTAATCTTTAGGGCTACGGCGTTTGCTCGTTCGGGTGATCGTTTGATTATCTGCCCGGGTAATTTTTTGATGAGCGCCCGCGCCAATTCCAAGGTAATCGCCAAACTGCCAATAATTCATATTATGATGTGAAGGAATATTTCCGCCTAAATTAAAAGCAGACACTTCATAACGACAATAATTATTTTGCTCCAACAACTCCAGCCCTTGGTCGGAGATATCTACGGTCAACTCATCATCAGGTAATTTGGGCGGCTGGTGATAAAATAAAGTATTAGGCTCCAGAGTCAGTTGATACCAGGATAAATGTTCCGGCTGCAGCTCAATGGCCAAATTTAAATCTTGCATCGCCTGCTGTATATTTTGCTTTGGCAATGCGTACATCAGATCGAGGTTTATATTTTTAAAACCCGCTTCACGCGCGATAGAAAAAGCTTTACCCGCCTCATCACCGTTATGAATTCGTCCAAGCGATTGCAAGAATTGATCATTAAAACTTTGTACACCGATGGAAATGCGGTTGATCCCAGCTTGAAAAAACCCTTTGAATTTTTCAGCTTCAACAGAGCCAGGGTTTGCCTCCATGGTGACTTCCATATCAGAATGAAAAGGTAGTAACGCCCTGATACCTGCAAGCAGACGATCAAAACTTTGTGGACTGAATAAACTTGGCGTGCCACCTCCAATAAAAATACTAGAAAGTTGCCTCCCCCAAACGTTTGGCATCTCCATTTCCAAATCAAAAAGAAGCCTATCGATATAATCTTTTTCAGGTAGCCCAGATTTCATTTGATGTGAATTAAAATCACAGTATGGACATTTTTGTTCGCACCAAGGGGTGTGAATATAGAGTGATAAAGGAGGCAATTGAGTGATCGCCATAATCAGGCTGTCCGTTTAAAAAGTACTTATTAAGTTAACTAAAATTGTTGCTCAAATAAACATTGGAAAATAGCTAGCGCTTTACCACGATGACTAATAGCCGCTTTTTCATCTGAAGCCATTTGCGCCGCAGTTTGATTTTTTTGTGGGCAATAAAAAATAGGGTCGTAACCAAAACCACCTTCACCGATTTTTTCAGTTAACAAAACTCCCTCCCAACTCGCCTGGCAAATCAACGGTGTTGGATCATTAGCATGACGCATATATACGATCACACATTGATAACGGGCAGTGCGAAGTTCAGGAGCAACCTCTTGCAGGTCTGTTAACAATTTATTCAGATTTTCTTCATCACTGGCATTTTCGCCAGAAAAGCGAGCCGAATAAATACCTGGCGCGCCATTAAGATAATCTACCTCAATCCCTGAATCATCAGAGATAGCTGGTTTTCCTGTGGCCAAACAAGCATGACGCGCTTTTTTAATCGCGTTTTCAACAAAGGTTAATCCGTCTTCAATTGCGTCAGATACGCCAAACTCAGACTGAGGAATCAAATCAACTTCAAATTGGTTTAGAATAGAGCTAATTTCTTTCAATTTCTTCTTATTGCCGCTGGCAAGAATAATTTGGTTGTGAGCCATATTGTTAATTGTTCAAATTGTTACCTAAACTGGAGATTATACCAGATTACAAAGTGGGCGTATGAAAATCATCATAAATGCCTTTATATTAGAGCTCTATGAAATGAATGGTTACCTACTCAGCCTGGTAATAAGTTTTAATCTAAAGCTTCCACCATTAATAGACCTAAATGAATACTTCATTAGTTGTCGTTGTACAGAGAGAATAACCAAACTTTGGAACAGTGACTATTTGGGTATCGTCGTCACCAAGTATGGCGAAGATTTTTCTTAATTTACAAATACTGTGAGTGAGTGCTTTGGGTCCTGTACAGTAGTTTCCGTTCCAGACAATTTCTATCAGCTCCTCTCTCGATACAACTTGCCCCTCATTCTGCACAAGTACTCTGAGAACATGGTCTAATTGGAACCTCAGTGCGACGCTGCAACCTGCTGAAGTTAATCGTCTAAAGTTCATGTTATAGACACTTCTGCCTATTTGCAGACCATCAGTCTGATTTTGCTCTAAAGATGAATGTTCCATTTGATGTCCTCCTCTCATTTATTTCGCATTTTGTTGATACATACTGACGAGAAAACAGCAGGTATTACTTTAGTTCTTCTTCTAGTACAGGCTTTTGCTTTTTGAATGGTGATTTTTTTGTTTCCAAGGCCTTTTTAATAATTGGCAATAGCTCCTTAATAATGACGTCTCCGTCGAATGATGTCATTGTTAACTTCTGTGTCCCATTGTTTAGCTGAGCAACAATATAATCCTTAATCGCTAGTCGATTGTGTTTGCTCATCATATCCGGTAAGACACTTTCGTACTCAGCTTTAAAACTAGAATAAACATTACCTTTGTAATTTTTGACCGCTAGTATCAATTGACTTTTTTGTGAAATCCTAACTTCCATATTTCCTTTATGGCTAATTAATGACGAAGGTTTTTCAGAATTAAATTTTTCGAATATCACCAGCAAGTTACTATTGAAAACCTCTGCGACAATCGGGCCATGCACTCCCAGTGCATTGATAGTCCCCGTGGAATTATTAGCATCGATAACTCCATGAACATTAAAAATATCTATATCTCCGCCCTTGTCTAATTCAAGGATTAAAGTGGTATCAAATGGTACATTGACCACCAAATCAAGATGTCGATCTGAGTCTTCCGATTCAACAGTCACCAAGTGACCTCTCTTCAATACAAATATTCTTTTTGAGTTGAACGACGTCTCATATCTACCTTTTGTATTCTCTTTAATTTTAATATTAATCTCATTCGAGCGATGTCCTATCACTGTGATGGACCCCTTAGCCAATGATATTGAGAGCACTGCTGGATTTTCATTATCAGACACTTCAAAGTCATAGGAAGCTTCTTCTCCCTGTACAGCTAAGCTAAAGTAGCAACATAAAAGAGCGAACGTCATCAATATTCTCTTCACTTAAAAACCCTCAAAATGTTTAACCTTTGTAAACGATTTAGTATCACAACCAGACTAAATCGTTTGTATTGTATTATTGCGCTGATTAAATAGCTGGATCACTTCGTTATTAAGTGATTCATTTTTTATTAGCTCGTCAAGTTGTCGCTTTGTTGTGATATTTTTTTCATTTAATATCAACTGCACCAGTGCCAGTTGAACCAAAGAATTTTGTTGCTCAGGTAGGCTCGACATTATTAGCGATTGAAATTTTTCTTCTTTATAATTCTCAGCTAGCGCCTCAACTACGGCTAACCGAACTGCACTGGAACGATCATTGTTAAGCAATCGAAACAAAGCCTGGTTAACCTTATCATTCTCCAACAAACTTGCTTTAGCATAGGTCACACCAGTAATTCTCTCGGCAGCTGATTGATTTTGCAACATCGACAATGCAACTAGTGAATTAAGGGATGAAACCTGACGCTCTAGGTTTGCCACCGGTCGTAAATCAGATTGAGTCGAATTCTGACTACTAAACCAGCCGACAAAAAACACAGAAGATAAAAGCAACATATGCGCGAATGCGGCTGGTTTAAAAATTGACTCGATAAACTCTGAGAATTTAGCGCTCAATTCTGAACCTGGTGTGCTACTGCTCTGTTCGTCTCTACCGCTTGCAACTGTTTGCCCTAGCAACTGATGAAAACGTGCTAAAGAAGCGTTGGACGGTTCTTTATTATATTCGAGGGAATTATCACTCCAGACGGATTGTATAAAGTCGAGCTCTTTTTCTAAAGATTCATCATCAGCCACAACAGCATGCATTTCCTCATCGATATCTTCAGCCAAGAATCCATTTAAGAATTCAATTTTATTGACGATAATATCTTCTTTTTTCATGATGTCACCTCACCACTAATTAACTCGTATTGTTTCTTTAAACTACTCACTGCGGCACGTATTCGAGTTTTTAGCGTATTAATATTACAGCTCAATAATTCGGCAATTTCTTCATGTCTAAATTGCTGAAAGCGACTTAATATAATGATCTCACGCTGCTCCATAGATAAAGATGATAGTGCCTTATCAAAATTGCACTGCTTTGCATTTCTCTCGTTCGTTTCTGTCGGTGTGTCTTTGGAAGTCGTTAAGTCTTCGTTAAACGATACATGGATATCTTGGTTAGACAACTTTCTAAAGTGGTCATTAACCGCGTTACGGGCGATGCGGTAAAGCCAAGCTCTAAATGTATTTTGAGGCTTATAACTGCTACGGTAGGCGAGCACCCTTATAAATGTCTCCTGGGTAAAATCCTCGCTTAGCACATCGTTAAACCCCATTCTTGAGAAAAAATTAAATAGTGGACGTTGGTTTAATTCAAATAAGTCTGCTAAATAATTGAGTTCTCCACTTTTTACTTTCAACATGAGTTCACTTTCGTTAATCATTGTTTTGTCTATTCCTGATTGACACTTAACTTCTTATTCTAATTACCTACCAATACGGGAGCTAGAGGGAAAAGTTTTATCTAAATTGTAAATAAATCGAATTATTTGCAATAAATTCCTTTTTCAGCTTTAGGGATAACTAACTACTCGTTCGGTAAGGGTGTAATTGATATAAAATTACAGAAAAGCCAGAGAACAAAGAGTAAAATAAATTTCAAACGCGAGTTATTGACCTAAAAACGAATGTTATGAAGTATCTTGAAAATCAAACTATGCTCGGGTTGAACATAGCTCAGATTTCAGCAAAATGAAGCAAAAGCCTAGTTCTTTTAATATTGTTAGTGAATCTGCGACAAAGCTTAGTTTAGCTTTGTCTATGACAGCCATTGAGGCTTAAACAATCTAATTAACCCTAATAATCAGTATGCAAGTCGATAATGAAATATATAGTTCAACTTTATAAACAATTAGTGAACTCTTCTTGCTTTATCATTTCTTCAACATCAGATGACTAAGAAAGAATGCTCCTATCTTCTGTGCGTCAGTAAGTGCTATTGAATCGCCAGTCATAATACTTGCGTGACTTTTTCTCAGATAATCCAGTTGCTCACTGCTTAAAATAGTCTCTAAGGTTTCTAATAACTCAACTTGCTCTTCAGCGCTTTGAGTAAAACTGTTATCGAAAACAGGAGTTCCATAGGAACCAACTCTTATTTCCTCGATATCTGGCTCGACTGAGGCAAAATAGCGACTGATAGCTTCTCTCTGATGACCCTCTAAGTCTTCTATCAGGCTATTAATCAGTGACTCTCCGTAGACTTTTGCTTTCTCTACCTGTTCTATGGCCTTGTTTCGCTCAAAAGCTCGATAATCGTTAATTTGCTCTTCACTCATAAATTCTGCTAGGTCTGACTCAAAATAGGCCTGATTTTCAACGACTCTATCACTCAAAATTTGTTCACTAAATGATGAGTTAAGTTGATTACTCGCTAGCAGTTGGGTTTCTACATCACGCTCAACTTTATCTTGAAGTGAGTTGTATAACTGTGTCGACTGCTCTGCAGATAAACTCAATTCCGATTTAAGTTCATTTTTTAATGTCTTAAGACGATGCATAGCTAGCCCTAATCTTGCTTCCTTACTCGAAAGACTTTTGACTATTTCTTTCATCTCGCGCTTTTTAGCCGACTCTTTATCTAGTCGGCCTTGTTCCAACAACTGAAGTTTGTTGATCTCGGACTGTAATGCTTGCACTTCATTTCGTAATGACAAAAGCACTTCTTCATCTTTCACAATAATGATTTCACTTTCGGCTTGCTGTGTAACTTGTTGCTCCACATCAGTATGATAAGTCTGAATTTTAGGTGTTTCATTATCATATTGATGAATAACCAAAGAATTATATTTTGAATCATCTAGATCAGAAAATAGAGTATACAAAATAACTCCTGAAGCGAACGTCACAGTTAATATAACTATGTTAATTATTAACTTATTCATACCAAATTTCCTCGCAAGATATTATTTTTATTTCTTAATTTTTTGCTAATTCATCAGTTAGAAAAAGATAAAAACAGCTCATTATTAGACTTTAACTGCTATTTCTACAGTTTGATGAGGTACAACATGCATCCTCCAAATCTACTCTGAAGCCCAAACGGCTTAAGAAGTAACACTCAAACTCTCGTTTTTTTATTTTTTAGTGCACTTGTCTAATTGAACGTTTTCAATACAACACTAGCATATCTCAAGGGGATATTGTCAAATTCTTTAAAAGCAGGGCGCTATATATATTTAACTTATATAGACTTATTTTGAAGGGAGCTATTTTTATTTAGGCGAACTAATCGATATATAAAATTTGTTTGAACTGAAGTGGCATTAAAACACCCGTTTTTTCAGGCTGAACCTGCAAATCAAAACTAAGTCTTTCACCACTTCGGAAATTAAATGTCGCGATATAATAGATCGCTTTATCTTCTTTTACTTCTTTAAAAGCGAGCTGTTTTAATTGACTCGCCAGATTTTTGCCGTGACCGAAAATATTTGCCACCACAGCTTGACCATTTTTCAATACGCTAATATTTAAAATACCCGTTTGACCACTACGCTTAATGCCGTATTGGGTCGCGACTTCTGGTGAAATTAGCGAAGAATTAAATGCGTTATAATGAACGGTGATATCACCGATGGTATGTTCATTGGCAACAACCGAAAAACTAACGCCAAAAAAAACGAGCAACATTATGGCGCTGAACTGTTTTATTTTTTTTAATTTACTTAAAAACACCTTAAACCCTTAATTAAAAATTAACACTACATTCTATTTAAGCATTAAATTATTATCGATTAGCCGTTGAAAGTCTGATCACATTGGACTTTTTCTGACCTGGTTGTTTCGACTCTAATGCTGTAATAATATCGCCAGCATTTTTTGCTTCCATTTCTATTTCAGCGATCAGACGATTCAAACCTTTTATTTTGCCGACAACATTGGCCTTTGATTTATTTAATTCGGCCAACTCATTGCGATGCCCAATGATCAAGTTTTGTTGAACCTTAAGTTGATGTGTCAATGGTGTAACTACATTTTGAGTCCAACTAATTAGCTCTTGCCGAGTAAGCTTAAAGAAATTCATTACATCGGTAACGGTACCAGAAAAGAATCTTTTTATTGCTACACTGTGTTCAGTAAAAGTAGTCGCTATATTATTATCTAAACGTTTAGAGTGTTTAATAATTTTTTCTAAATCATGAGCTAATTTTTTTGCCGGAAATAATTTAGGCTCAGATAACTTCATACTAAAATCTGTGGTGAATTTTTCGTATAATGAAATTGCCATTTTATTGGTCAACTCAGCTTCACGAGTCAATTCTTTCATGATGACGTTAATAGCGAAATAGAATTGCTTCATATTACGAAACAAACCCAATGTGGTTTTACAATTGACTAAATCATCCAGAGTTACCTCAACTTCTTTTGAGAGAACACCGGAACCGATAGTCGAAAGTAATATTTTGGTCTGCCTTTCTAATAGTCTTTGACTGGGTTTAATCGCCAATAAGCGATGTTCAAACTCAATCATTTCATTCTTGTTGGACTCAATTAAATAAGCCACTCTCTCTTGATTATCATCGGTTAAAGTTTCCAAGTCTTTTTTCTGTAGCAACAGTTTATCACTTTTATTCATAATTAGTTGCACAGCATCTCGCACCAATGATTTAGAATCCTGGATCACTGTATCCCAAATGATTTTCTCTTTATTTTCTAATAAACTCACCGACAATAAGTGTTCTAGTTCGGTGATCTGGCTTTTGATCAAAAGTGATTTATCTTTTCTCACTTTAGCTACCAAAGCTTTTTGCGCCGAAACAGGGATTACTCTTGAAGGCGCTAAATCTAATTGACGCGCGGTAGTATTGATCATTCGTTTAATCGCTTTATCAATTTTTTTACGACTAGAAAGCTCGTCCCATAGAGTGTCTATTTTATTTAAAACGGCAAACATGCCGAGTGAGTTATCACCCTCTAGTGCTTTAATATAGTTTTCCCAGATATCCATATCAGAAGCCGTCACCCCAGTGTCAGCACCGAGTAAGAAAACTATGGCTTGTACTTGAGGTAATAACTTTAAAGTTAGTTCAGGCTCACTGCCCAAAGCGTTAAGTCCCGGCGTATCTAAAATACACAGTCCACGCTTTAATAATTCATGGGGGAAACTCACTAATGCATGACGCCATGCAGGTACTTCAACCCGACTATCGTCGTCACCACAGCGCTCTAACATTTCTTCGTCAAAACCTAACATCAAAGCTTCTGATAACGTTACTCGTTTGGTTTGAGTAATTGTGTGTAGAGCCATTGTCATTTCTTGCGCAGATGCGGTCATCAAAGGAACTTCAGTCCATTGAGATGGCATTTCTCGATACTCGGACAAAGTGGTATTTTCTAGTCGGGTTTCAATCGGTAATAATCGTAAATAAGGACGCGCTTCTTTACGGTCATAAAAAAGTTCAGTCGGGCACATTGTGGTTCGGCCAGCTTCGGAGGGTAATATTCTCTGACCGTATTCTGCAAAAAATAATGAGTTGATTAGTTCTGTTTTACCGCGTGAAAACTCACCAACAAATGCCAGCGTGAGGTATTCACTTTTGAGTGAACCTTGTAGTTCGTATAAACGATTATCAATATCTTGATTAAAAAGTTCATTACGTCTCAACCATAATCGAAACCGGCTCAAGGAGCGGCTGATATCTGACTTCCAGGAATCAAAAACGTCAATATTTTCAGAAAATTCTTGCGACATAGATTAACTCTTTACCAATTCAGTTCGACTGTTGCACGGCTCCATTTATGGCTTGTCGACAATTTTACTTTGATCTATCAGACTGCGATTTACTTGGCAGCTAACGTTAACCTAAACTTGATTGATCAGTGACTGTAGTGTTTAACTGACTGAGTTTAGCAGAAAAAGCTTAAAAATCCGTTATATAGCTCTCATATTTTGAGTTATTTCGAGATTAAACGGGATTTAAGGGCAATAATCGGCTAAATCAGAGGTAATAACTAATCGAATAGTCGATAAGCCAGAGCATAATTAGTACCAACATCGGCGATAAATCAAGGCCACTCATGGGTGGTAATATTTTTCTAGCTTTCGATATTAACGGTTCTGTTAGTTGACCTACAACAGCCAAAGCAGGGTTATAACCGCCGGTGTTAATCCATGTTGAAATCGCACGTACAATAATTAGAAACATGTAAAGACCAATAATACTTTGTAATAATCCAATCGGAGATGCAATTAATAATAATAGCGGATTTATAGTTGCAACTTGCCCGCTCAGAAGCTTAATTAAAAACAATTTTGCTATTACAAATAACCAAGCTAATACCATCGTTGATAGATCAATTCCGCCAAACCCAGGTATTATTTTTCTTACTGGCTTAACAAACAGATCTGTTGCTTTCACTACAAATTGAGATACAGGGTTATAAAAGTCTGCTCTGAAATACTGTAAGAAAAAGCGTGTCAATATAATATAGATATAGGCACTAATCAGTAACGAAACTAGTGCTGCAAATGGGTTCAGACTCATAAGTAGTATCCTTAACTTCTATTGTCAATAATTATTAGTAATTCAAGTCTTGTAGAGTTATTGAAGTTGGTGAGTATTTAGTTTAACTCTCCAAGCTCTTTTCCTCTTTCAATTGAACTATTAACTGCTAATTTGATGATATCTTTAAAGCCATTCTTTTGGAAACTTGTTATGGCTGCAGCAGTAGTGCCACCTGGCGAAGTCACATTTTCACGTAATTCTTGTAATGATAAATCAGATTTGTCCTGTGCGAGTTGAGCAGCGCCACTGGCCGACTGAGTGATTAACTCAAACGCCGCTTTTTCTGACAAACCAGCCGCCACGGCCTGCTCTAACATGGCCTGCATCATCAGAAAAAAGTACGCCGGAGAACTGCCGGCAATCGCAGTAACAATATCCATATCCGATTCTTTATTTATCCACACAGTTTTACCTACCGCCTGAAAAACAGTCTCAGCTAAACTTTTTTGTTGATTTGATACTTTATCTGTAGCAAACAATCCGCTTGCTCCTTTGCCAATCAACGCCGGCGTATTAGGCATACATCGTATAATTGCAGGTGATTGAGCTAAATTTTGTTTTATTTTTTCAGTCGGATAACCCGCGGCGATAGAGATAATTAATTTGTCGTTTAAGTTACTCTTTGCCAATTGTTCACACACCAAACTCAATTTCTGCGGTTTTACCGCTAAAATAATGACCGCGCCAAACTCCGCAGCTTCAGTATTATTATTATTGATTTGTATGCCATATTGACTCTCTAATTGAGTTAAATTATTTCCACTTGGATTAGTCGCAAGAATATTAGCCGCAGGACAAC
>Ga0114899_1000799_pt1 | contig 20588 bp, 7 predicted proteins | sample MalvireepMed_215_FD_83497 | JGI IMG/M metagenome (GOLD analysis project Ga0114899, IMG submission 83497) | Marine viral communities from the Global Malaspina Expedition - Malaspina viral metaG DeepMed_215 | ecosystem: Environmental > Aquatic > Marine > Oceanic | place: Mediterranean Sea...
GCAATGACCTGTTTTGCTTACACATTTGGCTCTGCTAAGATAATTCGAAAGCCGAAGGAGATTTTTGAGCAAAATTCTATTGTTCAAAAAGGGTTGTGCAGCAAAGTACAGGTTCGACACGTTATCGACCGTCTGCCGATAACATTGGTGTTTTCATAATCAGGGATAGGTTTTGTAGTTTTTCGAAAGTATTGACCGCCAGCTTTTCGTCCGTAAAACCTTGGGTTCTGAACAGATTCAGATAATATTCATCTACCTGCTCCTGCGGAACCTGTAATAGCATGACGTTCTGTCCGCTGAGGTTTTGATGTATGTTGGCAAGTATTTCTATCTCAAGGCTATGAATGACCCGCTTTGGCAGTCCGATTATTTTTCTTCTCAGTATTGATTTTAGCTTTTGCCGGTTGCAGGTGCTCTTGAATACATAGAGGTGTATTGATTTTAGAGGCAGCCTGCTTTTGCATTCACAGTGCATTACCGAGTTGAGCGGAATTTCTAAATAATGGTTGGCCCCAATGAGCCGGGCAAATATTTTCAATATCCATTTAGCTTCATATATGAGTATGGATCCATCATATTTGATTTTCAAAAAGGGGTTTTTGTAAGAGATATTCATGATACAACAGGCTTAATTGGATACTATAATTCTGATTTGCTTGATCTCACCATTGTATTTCAAGGTGAGGATATACACCCCCTGACTTATGTTTTGGGGTGAAATGATGAGCTGACTGCCAGACCTCTCGGTAGTGAGACTTACTGCAGCGCCATTCATTTGTCGCAGACTGAGTGATTCAATGTCATCCTGTTCGCTGATATCGATGTATAAGCTGGAACCCGGCTGAAAGGGGTTGGGATAAGGCTGAATGTTTTTTGATTCTGAATGATGGAATACACTGACTACCTCAGACTTATTTTCATTGCCACGGTTGTCTACGTCTACCAGACGGTAGTAACCGATGCCTTGCAGCGGATGCAAATCTTTGAAGGTATAGTTGAGAGGGGCAGAAGAGTTGCCCGCTCCATCTTTGGTGCCCAGGCTTTCAAAGTTCATCCCGTCCGAAGATCTTTCAATCCGGAAAAATGCATTGTCTGTTTCCGATGCGGTGGTCCAGTTGAGCTTAATGTGGCTGTCTTCACTTTTTGCAGTGAATGAAAGCAGGTGGATATCGAGGGCACCTTCTTGGGTAGAGGCTAAGGTAAAGTAAGTACCATCTGGAATATTCAGATTGAAATTGACCAGTCCGTCATCGGCCGTTACCAGCGATTGCATAACGATCTGTGCTCCTGAAGAGAAATCACCGTCAGCATCAATGAGTAATACAATCTGGCTTTCATCATTGGTGCCGATATATTGACTGGTGACCGTGTTTTTTGGGCCAATAAGAGCACTGACATCAAATCTTATGGTAACATTGCCTATTGTGCCGGTCTTTTGAACCCGCCATTCCCGGTTGAGTCTGGAGCTGACTTGCAGTGGGTTATAGTCAATATTCTGGTCATGATCGTATAGCGGCTCTCCGTCATGCCCCCACATGAGTGCAGTGAAGTTGCCGGAAAAGCTGCTTTCATTCAACGCATTGGTGCTTTCGAGTCCGTTGACTGAATCATCGAGTCCAATGCTCACAATGGCATCTTGCTGATCGCTTAAGGACTGACGCTGATTGAGGCAGTAACCATCGTCTCGTACAATTCCGGTTACATTGTGGTGATAGGTGGCATTGGCGGAGGCATCCCAGTAAACGGTGGTGCCATCGGAGCCGATATAGTCACCTTCCCCGGCCTCGAAAGCGGTGCCGTCTCCGTCCGTATCGGACGACATGGTTACGGCATATTTCAGACTGAGATAGCTTTGGATTTTCTTCAGGTCGGTTTCTGAAGTGAGCAGTTGATTGTAGACGATGATTTCTGCAATGGTTCCGGAGAATTTGGAATTGCTGTTACCAAGGGCTCCCACCTGGAAGGTGTTGGAAGTACCTCCTGCCTGCGATGCGGTGAACTGGTTGGTCTGACCGCCATTAAGGAGCACCCTGGAGCCATTGGTGGTGGCATCGTCATAGACTACGGTAGATATGCTGGTGACACCGGGTGTGAATAATCCGCTGACGGGTGATAGGGTGCCAGTACCATTGCCCACAGATTCCTGAAAACCGGCCGTGGAACTGTCCAGAATGAAGCGGTCATTTCCACCGTTTTCTTCGCCCCAAACTGCACCTGAATAGTCGATGGTAGGTTTGTAAACGGCAATGACGGCCAGATCCGGATTGGTGCCGGCATTGATGTTCAGATTGGTGTTCACCAGGTCGGCTCCATCGAAGGTATAGGCAGGGTTGTAGTTGAGTGTGGTGGCCTGAAGCGACCCTACTTCCAAAACGGAATGGAAGTTTCCGGACTTATCTGACCAGGTGTATCCGGGTTCTGCCATGAGCCAGAAGAGGAGGTTGGCTCCAATGTCACCAGGTTTGCAAGTGATTGGGATAACTTCACGCCAGTCTCGCTGCGTAGTGATGGCCACAGTGGTGACGTTCGGGAATGACTCAGAGGTCTGGTTGTTGGAAATGTTGGTGGTTCTGTTGGGTCCGGTCACCAGGTCGAAGGCATTGTCCAGGCCATCACTGTCTGTGTCCAGGCCTACGGGAACGGTATTGGCCACATAGTTTCCGTCTGTGTCCCATCCTTCAGTTAAATCTGGCAGGGCATCGTTGTCACTGTTGGTGTCTATATAATCGGGAATGCCATCGGCATCGGTGTCTATGGGCACGAGTAAATTGCCTTCGAATACATTATCGATACCATCTCTGTTGGTGTCGGTTCCTAATGGTTTAAGCGGACTGGAGCCTGATAACTGGGCTTCGATGAGATCTACGATACCATCTCCATCGCTGTCTATGTCTCTGTAATTGTGCAGTCCATCGCCATCGGTATCGGGAACCGGTAGCTTGGTGCCGCCATTGTCTGAGTCGAAGGTGTTGGCCCAGCCATCGGCATCAGTGTCTGCGAAACCATCAACTTTGCCATCGTGGTTGCTATCTACACCTCCGGCTTCTATAATATCCGGAATGCCGTCATTGTCTGAATCAAGGTCATAGGCATTCTTAAATGCGTCAGCGTCTCTGTCTCCCATCATCAGGGCAGTACCCCCGTTATCGGTGTCGAAAACATTGGCCAGTCCATCTCCATCTGTATCTACAAAAGTGTCTACTCTTCCGTCTGCATTGTTATCTACTCCTCCGGCTTCGATGATATCCGGAATTCCGTCATTGTCTGAGTCCAGGTCGAAACGGTTAATGACGCCATCCGCATCTGTGTCACAGTATTTGGTGGGACTTAGAGAGCTGAAGGGGAAGGATACTTTGGTGATACTGGAGGAGGAGTAGAGCAAGCTGAGGATAGAGCCACCTACGGTTTTGAAATAAAGAATGGTAATGCTATGCACACCTGCCGAAAGATAAAGGGTATTAGATACCTCGGTGACAGCACTCTTTACACCGTCATTGTCTATAACCTGGGCACCATCTATCAATAGCCTGGAACCATCGTCTGACCTCAGGTAGAAGGTGTAGGTGTTGGCTACATCTATATTGATGTAGCCTGTGTAACGGATAGAGTAGGTGTTGACATCGGCTGGCGTATGAATGCCCTGCAGGTTAGTGACACTAAAGTTACCGGCCAGTCCGGTTCCAAGGGCACCTGAGGTGGGTATGTTGCTTACGGTATTGCCGGAAGGGGCAAGATCATAGAATTCATAATTGAGCACTCCACTGCATGATCTTTCAACTGTATCAGGAATACCGTCATTGTCATCGTCCAGATCAATGACATCGGGTACTCCATCCGAATCATGGTCATTAGATTCCCTCCAGTCTCTTTCGGGAGTGGCCGATGCTGTGGTGACATCAGGAAAGCTGTTAGATGTTTGATTATTGTAAATATTAGTGGTGGCATTCAGTCCATTAACCAGGTCATAGGCATCGTCCAGGCCATCTCCATCGCTGTCTGTGGCGCTGGGGAGTGTGTTGGCGGTCAGGTCACCATCGGTATCCCAGCCTTCCAGGGCATCGGGGCTGAGGTCTTTATCTGAGTCGGTGTCTATGTAATCGGGTAAGCCGTCTCCATCCATATCGGTCATAGGAAGGGCAGATCCTTCAAAAACATCGTCTATTCCATTGTTATTGGCATCTGTTCCCAGAGGAATAATGGGGCTGCCGGTTGAAGGTTGGGCTTCAATGATATCGACAATACCGTCTCCGTCTGCATCGATATCGTGAAAATTGACCTTTCCATCACTATCTGTATCGATGGCGGTGAGGGTGGTTCCTCCATTGTCTGTATCGTAGAGGTTCACCAGACCATCTGCATCTGTATCTGTCAGGTTATCTGCCAATCCGTTATGATCTGAATCGGTACCACCAGCTTCCACCAAATCAGGAATTCCATCGCCATCAGAGTCCAGGTCGTGGATGTTAATGATGCCATCACCATCGGTATCACAGGTTCCTTCCGGGCTCAACATACTGAAAGGAAGGGCAGTCATGGCAACGGTTGGAGTGGAATAGGAAAGACTGAGACCGCTGGATAAGGTGTTTTCAAAATAAAGCAGGGTGAAGCTGTGGGCACCAGCGGTGAGGTAAACAGAATTGGTGGCGGTAGCACTCAAGGTGTGGATGCCATCGTGGTCAATGATTTGAACACCATCGATCAACAGCCTGGAACCATCGTCAGACTTCAGGTAGAAAGTGTAGGTGTCTGCTACCGCTATGTTGAGATAGCCGGTATAGCGTATGGAATAGGTGTCCGGGTCGCCAGGAGTGTAGAGGTCTTTTAGCAGGTAGGCATCAAAACTACTGGCCAGACCATTGAGACCCAATGTGGCGGGGATATTATTGACGGTGTTTCCGGTTGGAGACAGATCATAAAACTGATAGTTGAGGTAGCCGGTGCAGGTTCTTTCCAGGCCATCGGCTACACCGTCATTGTCATCGTCCTGGTCAATGTCATCCAGAATGCCGTCTCCGTCATAATCGTTGTCGGCTCTCCAGTCTTTTTCGGTACCAAAAACAAAGCTGAAGATGGCCGGAAATGATTCGGAGGTCTGGCTGTTGTAAACATTGCTGGTTGCGTTGGTGCCTGAGACCAGGTCGAATGCGTTATCCAATCCATCCTTGTCGGTATCTGAACCGGTAGCCGTTTTGTTAGCGAGGTGGTTACCGTTGGTGTCCCAGCCTTCAATGGCATCAGTGAGCGGGTCGTTGTCGCTGTTGGTGTCGAGGTAATCGGGTATGCCGTCTGAATCGGTGTCTGTCAGTGGCAAAGGATTGGCCTCGTAGGCATCGTCTATACCATTGTGGTTGGCATCAGTGCCTAGAGGTAAATAAGGGCTGGAAGTACTTGGTTGTGCTTCAATCACATCAACTATACCGTCTCCGTCAGAATCAATATCGAGGTAGTTTTTAATGCCGTCAGCATCTGTATCAGGAAGCGGCAGGGCCGTGCCTCCCTGATCCGGATCGAATATATTGACCAGCCCATCCAGATCAGCGTCTACCAGGTTGTCTGCCAAACCATTTTGATTGACATCAACTCCTCCGGCTTCAACAATATCATAAATGCCGTCATTGTCTGAGTCCAGGTCTATGGAGTTGGGCGTACCGTCATTGTCTCTGTCACAGAAAATGGAGCTGTAAAGCAGAGACATGGGCACGTATGCTTTGATTGCCGTTGGGGTAGAAAAAGCGAGGTTCATCAGACCTGGCCCTGTATTCTGAAAAAACAGCATGGTAATGGTATGAAAACCACTGGTGAGTGCGATGGATCCGGAGAGTTCTAAAGTACCGTGATCTCCATCGTTGTTGACCACAGTTGTACCATCTATGATGAGCCTGGAGCCTCCTACTGAAGACAGATAAAAGGTGTAGTTGGCGGTGGCTTCAGCATTGAAATATCCGTAAAATCGGACGGAGTAAGTGTCGGGGTCATCCGGAGTCCAGATATCTTTAAGTGTGACGGGATAATAGTTGTCATTAGTGCCTGCACCATTGGCTCCCGAAGTGGGTATATTGCTTACGGTGTTTCCGCTGGGAGACAGGTCATAGAATTCATAATTAAGCTTACCCTGATATTTAGACTTATCGGTGCAGCCATCTTCAATGGTATCTAAAATGCCATCATTATCGTCATCCAGGTCAATGGCATTGGAGATGCCATCTCCATCGGAGTCGGAAGTTTCACGCCAGTCTCTTTCGAGGGTAATGCCCTTGGTGGTGATGTCCGGGAAAAAGGCGAAATTCTGGTTGTTATTTAGGTTGGTGGTGTCATTGAGTGCATAAATGAGATCGAAGGCATCATCTATACCATCGCCATCGGAGTCGGTTCCGGCAGGCAGTGTATCTGCTGTCAGGTCTCCGTTAATGTCCCAGGCTTCTATCTGGTCAGAAACACCATCACCATCTGAATCTGTGTCTTTGTAATCTGGCGATCCATCACCATCTGTATCGATAATTGGAAGAAAGCTGGATTCAAAAGTATCATCAATACCATCTGAATCGATATCTGAACCTATCGGTAGAATGGGGAAGGGGAAAATAGTGAGCTGAGCTTCCAGCACATCTACAATGCCGTCTCCATCAGAGTCGAGATCGATGAAGTTACCAAGTCCATCACCATCAGTATCTGGCACTGGCAAGGCAGTTCCTCCGTTATCAGAGTCGAACAAATCGGCATAGCCATCGCCATCGGTATCTACAAATGTGTCAACTTTTCCATCATGATCAACATCCACCCCGCCAGCTTCAACAATGTCCATAATGCCGTCATTGTCTGAGTCCAGGTCCAGTTCGTTGGGCAGGCCGTCTCTGTCAACATCACAAATGGGTGTCACATAATAGGCTGAAAGGGGCACCACGGTTTTACTCATGGTTGCTGTTGAATAGGATAAAGACAGGTCAGTTACACCTTCAATTTCAAAGTATTCGAGTTTTAAGGTGTGGAAGCCGGCAGTTAAATACAGACTGCCAGATGCCTCAGACGCAACATGCTGACCATCGTTGTCAACCACCGTTATTTCATCGATGTACAGTCTCGAACCGTCATCAGAAGTAAGATAAAAGGTGTAGTTGTCGGGAGTAGTTATTTCGATATATCCGGTAAAGCGGATTGAAAAGTTATCAGGGTTTGTAGGGTTGACGAGGGCTTGTATGGCATCCACATCGAAGGAATTGGTGACTCCGGTGGCCATGGCTCCGGTGGTTGGCATGTTGTTGACGGTTGTGTCTGCCGGAATTTCATTATAGTATTCATATTGGAGGAGGGTTCTGCCCTTTACAGCGTCTGAACAGGACTGTTCCAAAACATCCGGAATACCGTCATTATCAGCATCCAGATCTACTTCATTCAGTATGCCATCACCATCGGTATCCATAGAAAAACGCCAGTCTCTTTCAGCCACCAGGAAGCGGCTGTCTATTCTTGGAAAGGAGAAGGCGGATTGAATATTATAGACATTGGTGGTGCTGTTTTGAACAGCTACCAAATCGAAGGAATCGTCCAGCCCATCACCATCAGTATCTGTTCCGCTGGGGGTGGTTTCGGCTACCTGATCGCCATTGGTATCCCATCCTTCAATCAGGTCAGAGGCTATATCATTATCTGAGTTGATGTCGAGGTAGTCGGGAATTCCATCCACATCGGTATCTACCGGTTGGAGAGCACTGTTATTTTCGAATGTATCATCGATTCCATTTCGGTTACTGTCAATCCCTGAAGGTACGGCCGGAGTTCCAGAGGGCTGGGCTTCAATAATATCAACAATCCCATCGCCATCGGAGTCAATATCCAGGTAGTCAGCCAATCCATCGGCATCTGTGTCAGGTACTGGAAGCGGGCTGCCGCCAAGCATTGAATTGAACCAATTCGCCCAGCCGGTTCGATAGGTATCCATAAAGGTGTCTACCCGGCCATTTCGATCGGTGTCTATACTGCCAGCTTCAACAAGGTCGGCAATGCCATCATTATCTGAGTCCAAATCATAGGCATTGCTGAGTCCGTCATTGTCTCTGTCTTGATTAGGCAGTGGGGTGCCGCTATTGTCTGTGTCGAAGGTATCGGCCAGGCCATCGCCATCAGTATCGGTAAAGCTGTCTACTCTGCCATAGGCATTGGTATCGGTTCCACCAGCTTCTATGATATCTGGAATGCCATCATTGTCTGAGTCCAGGTCGAACTGATTGGGGATGCCATCGCCATCACTGTCGCAGAATTCTCCCGGACTGAGTAAACTGAACGGAACGGCAGTTTTGGTAATAGTAGAGGAAGAGTATGAAAGACTCAGACCACTGGTTGAGGTGTCTTCAAAATACAATAAAGTAAAATTGTGAGCTCCGGCTGTGAGGTAAACGGAATTGGAGGCTTCAGTAGAGATGATTTGGTTGCCATCATTGTCCACCACCAAAGCGCCATCTATAGACAGGCGAGAACCATCGTCTGACGACAGGTAGAAAGTATAAGTGTTGGCTACATCGATAAGTAGATAGCCGGTATATCGAATAGCATAGCTGTCGGCATCGGCAGGCGTATGCAGGTTTTGCAGGTAGTTTACATCGAATGAGCTCACCTGGCCTGTGGCCAAAGCTCCGGAAGCCGGAATATTAACTACTGTACTTCCCGAAGGGGTGGAGTCGTAAAACTCATAGTTGATCAGGCCATAGCAAATCCGTTCATCAGCATCCGGAATACCATCATTATCATCGTCCAGGTCAACAGAATCCGGCACACCATCCAGGTCATGATCATTAGATTCTCTCCAGTCTCTTTCAGAAGTGGCGAGTGCGGTGGTGATATTTGGGAAATCGGACGATGTCTGGTCATTGTAGACGTTGTTGGTAGAATTGGGGCCGGTCACCGAATCGTAGGCATTGTCCAGGCCATCGCCATCACTGTCGGCAGAAGCGGGAAGTACCTCTGCTGTCAAGTCACCATTGGTATCCCAGCCTTCTACTGCATCAAGAATGCTGTCTCCGTCAGCATCTGTATCGAGATAGTCAGGTACATTGTCACCATCAGTATCTGTAACGGGAAGAGGTGAGGCTTCAAAAGCGTCATCCATTCCATTGCCATTGACATCCGTTCCTGAAGGTAAGATGGGACTGGCAGAAGAGGCTTGTGCTTCTATGACATCTACTATGCCGTCTCCGTCTGCATCTATATCCAGAAAGTTGGCTAAACCATCACCATCGGTATCGATGGCTGTGAGTGCTGTGCCTCCTTCATCGGTATCAAACAGGTCTAGCTGACCATCCGAATCTGCATCAATGGTGCTATCTCCCATTCCATCTCCGTCAACATCAACTCCACCGGCTTCAATGATATCATAGATACCGTCATTATCAGAGTCCAGGTCCAGGGAGTTGGGAAGTCCATCCAGGTCGTTATCACAACTCATGGAGCTATAAAAAAGTGAATAAGGGATAACCTTTTTTGGAATAGTTGTAGTAGAGTAACTTAAGAAAAGTATAGCGCCTGGATTTAATGAAGGAAAAGGCACCCAATCAGAATTAAAGTATAAACAAGTAAAGGAGTGGAACCCTTTTTCTAAATGGATAGTGCCAGAGACTTCTTTGACTACTGGAAGTAATCCATCGTTATTAACAACAATTGTCCCGTCAACAATGATCCTTGAACCGTCATCTGAACGGGCATAGAAAGTGTAATCGGCAGACTCTTCTGCATAGAAGTATCCTGAATATTTGATTGAATAATTATAGTCTTCTCCTGGTGTATAAATATCTCGAAGCGCGGTTACAGAATTATTTGTGGTTGTTCCTGTACCCAATGCTCCTGAAGTCGGAAAATTGTCGAGTGTATTCCCAGAGGGAACTACATTGTAGAATTCATAATTGAGTTTGCCATTACAAGTGGTTTCTGTTTCGTCCGGAATACCGTCATTGTCATCGTCTAAATCAGTAATGTCTGGAATCCCATCCCGGTCATGGTCATTGGTAGATCGCCAGTCTTTTTCACTGTCAACTGTGACAGTGGTAATGTTGGGAAAATCTTCAGAGGTTTGGTTGTTGTAGATGTTGTTGGTTGAATTACGGCCAGCCACTAAATCATAAGCATCGTCCATACCGTCTTCATCGGTATCGGTCGAAGCGGGTGATACATCTACAATCCAGTCACCATTAGTGTCCCAGGCTTCCAGAGCATCAGAGTGCCCATCTTCATCTGAATCTGCATCCAAATAGTCTGGAATTCCATCTAAATCGGTGTCTGTCATAGGAAGAGCTGATGCTTCGAAGGCATCGTCTATGCCATTGCTGTTGGCATCAACTCCCAAAGGCAAGGTGGGAGAGGCTGAGGAAGGTTGAGCTTCGATTACATCTACAATGCCATCTCCGTCAGCGTCTATATCCAAAAAGTCGGGTAGATTATCCGAGTCTGTTTGGATGATGATTAAAGGAAAGCCTCCCTGATCCGGATCATAGATGTCCATGAGGCCGTCACCGTCTGCATCCGTTGTGCTGTCTACTTTTCCATCACCATTTACATCAACCCCACCGGCTTCAATGATATCGTAAATGCCGTCATTGTCCGAATCCAGGTCAGTAATGTTAGGAATACCATCTTTATCATTATCACAGTTAATGGAACTGTAGAAGAGAGACATGGGGATGACCTTTTTGCTAATAGAAGGAGTTGCATAACTCAAACTCAGAAATGATGAGCCTGTCGCAGATACAAAGAACAATACGGTGAAGGCATGATAACCTTGATCTAATGTAATGGTGCCAGACCTTTCTCTAAAGATTGCCAGAACACCGTCATTGTTGACTACAGTGGTTCCATCTATAATGATTCTGGAACCATCATCCGATCGAGAGTAAAAGGTATAAGTAGCAGAAGTCTCTGCGTAGAAATAACCGGTGTATCGGATGGAGTAAGTGTTGGCATCTGCCGGAGTAGATAAGTACTGAATACTCTGCACATTGAGGTAAGCATCCAGCCCCGTAGTGAGTGGTGCAGAAGTTGGGAAATTATTGAGCGTACCACCGGCAGGTGCCTCATCGAAGAATTCATAATTGAGTTTACCCTGATAGTTGATTAAGTCCGAACAGATATTTTCGTCTGCATCTGGTATACCGTCATTGTCGTCATCAATGTCTATCAGATCTGCAATACCATCCCCATCTGAGTCCTGAGCTCTTAAGCCGGAAGAGTATGCCAAGAGAAAACAAAACACCAAAAAGCACTGAATGAACAGTCTTATTTTGGTTAGCCCTTTTGTTGTGAGTTTCAGTTTGTTTCTAAGCCCCAGAAACTTGCTGATTGTTTTAATATTAATCATAGCGCACACCGACTTCATGAAGTCAATGCTAGGTTCAGCAGCTGCTGACTTGGGTAGAGACTTCAGTCCATCTTCGTTTTGAATGAAAAAGCTTTCGCTTCTTCGGTTGAGTATCCGAAGCTATTTTGGGAGGGCCTTTTAAGTCTCACGGATATCCGTGAAAGTGATGAAAACACTTTTATTGTATGTGTTTTGATTAATTATTGATTTGAATTACCTTTTTATGTATTTAAGTAAAATTTAGCTTGAATTGATATATTCATTGTAAAATGAATAAGGACAGGTTGAATATTTATATTTAATTTTATCAGGCCTGTATGAACCTAAATGGACAATATTTTGAAAAGCATTTCAGTGCACTTGCAGTGAAATGCCAAGTGGTTGGTAAAACCTGATGTTCATTTAACACTGAACTTGTAAGTAAAAACGGAAAAATCTTCAAGCTTGAAGAATGCTAAGTAGACACCCGCATTGAGTGCCGTTGTTTGAAGTATAAATTTCTGCCCATCCAATGGCTTCTTTGAAAAGCCCTTGATGTAATCACCATCAGCATTCAGGAGTGCAAACCAAATGCTGTCATTCTTTTGAGCATTGCCAAAGACAAGATTGAAGGATTCACCTGCCGTAACTCCACCGGAAGGATATAGTTCAAAAAAATCATTCCCGAGATAAAACTCTTCAGAAGCATTATTACTCCAAAATACCCCTTGTTGTGTTTCAATTTTTAACTGATAGTTATACAAACCGAAAATTGCCAAAGAATCATTGAAATGACCTTTGTTGGTTTTTAATTCCTTAAAGAGTTTCAAAGGCTCTGCATTCCGTGCGCGATATATCTGGATTGATTCTACTTCCCAGGAAGGGTTGATTGTCCAGATGAGGTCTATACCCATATTGGTGGCTTGTGCTGAAAGTATAGGATCTTGCACGGTTTGTTTTAGGCAGTGTATCTGGGGAGTGGCCATCCATATGATTGCAAGAGCGAGTTCCTTAAAGAGTTGAAAATAAGTTAGCATAGCCTCTTGAAAAATAGTTGAAGGATTAAAGCTGATATGGAGGTTTTAGATACATCTGAGTTTTTTTTTGTAAAAAACAGGTCCTGGGCTTATAAAAATACCCTCACCACTTTATGGTGAGGGCTTAACCAGTCACCTGGCAACCAAAACACTGCTTGAGCTGAAACAATCTCAAGTAGTTAGTCAGTGAGCCGTATGCCCATTGACGGATGAGATATCTATATGTAATTGTTAGTCATCATTTAAACTCCACCCTTTATTGAGAAGAAAATATCTGATGGTGCTTTCGCACCATCAGACTCCTCAACCAAGCGAGATTTAGGGCTTATGATCTCCCGCTTTTCTTTAATTACATCATTGGCTGCCTCCGTATGAGGCAGCCAACTTCACCTAAACACCATTCCTGAGTAGCTTTTTCAGGAACTATAGTAGTCTCTAATGGCTGGTAAGAGACGCGGTATAAATTTTTTTGTCAAAACCTGATTTGCTTGCTTCCACATGGATTCCTTTCACCTTGTCTAAATTCCTGTTCTTGTTTCTCTGAGATGAGCCGATCAGCCTATAGAATTGGTGAACTTGCTTTCGATGGATATTTTTTAACATCAAATTCCTTCCTTCGAGATTCTGAACAATCATTTTATTCACTTCTGCTTCCATGGCAGAACGAATACTGCGATTGATCCAAATGATGGGTTGAAGTCTTTTGACTTTCAAACCCTGTCTGCCCAATTTGTGAGAATGGATATACAGAACCATTCTTCCAAACAGGCCTCGTTTGTGTTTAACATATAATATGCTGTTAAAAGGCAACTCTAATGAAACAGTATTACCCAACAGCAGATTGATATACTTGAGCACTCCTTTCGCTTTGTACTCAAGAGAGTATCCATCACATTTCATTTCATATAGACAGGTCTTGTGATTTATTCTCATGACTTACTATTGGAAATGGTGAATGGCTCCGATTCAGTCTGAAAAGAAGAGCTTTGGATTCTGAGACTAATCAAATCACCTTCTGAATAAGAGCGTCCCGCTTCAAGAATGGAAATCTGATTAGTATTGATCCACGCAAAATGATTGGAAGCCTGAGTAGAAACTCTTCCTGCCTGAGGCTTTGGCCAGAGAGGGTTTTTAGAGCTGCATAAGAAGATTTGATACTTCATAATTGAGGGCTTGTCCAATTCATTTATTGACCCAAAATTTTGAAGTACGGCCCTTAATTGCATCACGGATACCCGTGAAAAGATAGTTTAGAACATAAAATTACCCTTGAATTTCCTATTTAGACGAGATTAGAATGGCTTGCCGTAGCAATTCCATTTTTTTATTGGTTTTTGACTCAATTCCGAAAAGAACATACATTTTTCTAAGGCTTGAACTCGTACCTTCAAGACTCAGATAAACCTTGCTGGCCAAATCCTTATTGGAAATGAGGGGTGTTTCGTAAAGAGTGTTCAAGATATTCCAGTCTGTATGGTTGAGTTTCTTATTGATATGTTCTTCTATTTTCTCCTTAACAATGACCTTCGCTGAATTGTCCTCTGTTCCAACCGTTTCAAGGGGTAAAAACTTGTTTTTAAGGAAATCGATCTCTTCCAGTAACTCCGTCTTGAGATTCTGGATTTTTTGATATCTGGAATAGAATACCAACACAAAAGTTAGAAGTATGGCAACAGAGCAGTAGATGATGAGTGATTTATCTCTTTGCATGATTCTAAATTGCCTATCAAATTCCTCTCTTTCTTCAGCTCTTATTTGCCTGAATCTTTCCAGTAAGATTTTGGTTCTGGTATCTGCCATATCGATACTGTCATTGGCTGCCCGAAGCATTTTCACGTACTTCAATTCTTCCATGGGGTAATTAAGGATTTCACACAAATCAGCCAACTGGCGACTCATTTTAGCTATTTGTCTATAGTTACCAGAACCCTCAATAATATCGAATGCCTCCTTGGCGATGTGAAGTGAACTATCGTATTTATTTTCCTTGGCTAGAATTCTTGATAGGTCATATGCGGCATCAGCTAGTATGCGATTGGTACTCAGTTGTTTGCTCCATTCCAGACTTTGCCTGATGTTAGACTTAGCCAAAACAGTATCACCCTTTTTCAACATGGTATAGCCTATATTATAGAGAACAAAGGGCCTTTGGTGATCTATTTCTAACTTATTGATAATACTATCTGACTTGTACAGATAGTAAAATGCCATATCCAATTCCGACAATTGACTGTAAGCATTTCCTATGTTCAGGTATGTATTGGCAGCAGTTGCCGGATTAATAGAGGGATCTATCACAAAGGCCTCTTTCATCATTTGAATAGCAGTTTCATAATCTCCCATGTCTATGTAAATCAAGCCTATGTTGGCCCTTATTATTGCCTGATAGGGTTTTAGGTTGAGCCGCTCCATTCTGTCATAAGCTTCTTCATAGCTTTCCAGCGCCAGTATCCAGTCATTATAACCCAGGTAAAGATTTCCAAGCTCATTGAATACGGTAGCCTGACGCCTTACATCATTGTCCTGATTGGCGATACGCATTGCTTCGAGTAAATTCCTGAGTGATTCCTCATTTTTACCCATCTTCTGCTGGATTGATCCGGTGAGCTGAAGGGCTCTACTTAATTTGCGGCTGTCTTCAAGAGATCTGCTAAGTGACAGGCTCTGCTCAGCATATTTTAGGGCACTGTCCAGGCTTCCCCTATCCGTATAATAACGGCCAAGATCGTAACTGATTTCAACCTTAGATGAATCAGGCACATCAATAGAAGATAACTGAATTTTCAATGAGTCATTGTCTGTTTGACACAGAAGAATATTGAAATTCCAGATTAGAAAAATTAAAGGACTAAGTCTTGGTATCCTCATCACTAAAGCAACCGAATTAATAATTAAAATATTCCTTTTGCTAGTTTAGTGAATGGTTGGAGGTGGTTTCAAATATAAATAAAAATCTTTTGAACCTACAAAATCGTCATACGTGTGTTTTTCTTGATTTTTTAAAGTGTCGGAAGATCAATATTTAGCAGTCACACAAAGCTGCAGCATATAGTTCAAAACAGTCATATCTAAAAGTAAATTTCAACTTATTAATATTCAATTTGAAATTTGCCTTTAGAGTGGAAACCGGACACTTCTCTAAATAACAGCAACATGGGTGATTGCCCTTTAGGGCTATCGGTTATTTCTTTACTTTCCGCTGAAGGGGCTTTCTTTTTGTAAAATGATCACCCGGTTTACTGCTCAGTTCTTAATTGAAGTAAGCAAACGCATTCCACATGATGAGTCTGTGGAAACATATCTACTGGCTGCACTTTGGTTACTTTGTATTTGGCATCCAGCAAGCCGATGTCCCTGGCCTGAGTAGCGGGATTGCAGCTAACATAGACTATTTTCTGAGCTTCTATTTTCAGCAGCATGTCTACTACATTCTGGTGCATTCCGGCCCTGGGTGGGTCGGTGATGATTACATCTGGTCTGGCATGCCGGGTCATGAAATCATCATTGAGCAAGTCTTTCATATCTCCTGCATAGAAGAGGGTATTTTCAATGCCATTGATTTTGGAATTGATCTTCGCATCTTCAATAGCTGCCTCAACGTATTCGATCCCTACAACTTGTTTGGCTGATTTGGCCACGAAGTTGGCAATGGTACCGGTGCCGGTATACAAGTCATAGACTACCTCAACACCAGTCAGCCCTGCAAACTCACGGGCCACTTTGTACAATTCATGCGCTTGTTCGGCATTGGTTTGATAGAAGGACTTCGGCCCCACCTTAAACTGAATACCTTCCATTTCTTCGATAATGAAGTCCTTGCCGTGGAAAACCTCAACTGGCAGGTCATGGAAAGTCTCGTTCAGCTTGTCATTAATCACATATTGCAGAGAGGTAATTTGAGGAAACTCATTCTTCAGGAAGTCTAGAAGCTGAGCGTTTTTGTCTTCTTCTGAGGCAAATTGCACAATCACCATCCACTCATTTTTCACCGAATTACGGATAATCAGGTTCCTTACGTTACCTGTCTTCTTCACCAGGTCATAGAAGGCAATGTCATTCTCTTTACAAAACCTCTCCGTGGCAAGTCTGATCTCATTCGAGGGGTCAGGTTGATGGTAGCAATTATTGATTTGCAAAATTTTATCGAACCTGCCAGGAATATGAAAGCCCAAGGCCCTCCTGTCCAATTCATCGCCCGTTTCAATTTCTTCCTGAGTGAGCCATTTCCAATTGGTGAAGGTATACTCTAGTTTATTGCGGTAGTACTGAATTTTAGCCGACCCTAAAATCGGGCTGATTTCAGGTAATTCAACCTTGGCAATTCTTTGAAGATTATCAATTACCTGCTGATGCTTATACTTCAGTTGAATTTCGTAGGGAATATGCTGCCATTTACAGCCTCCACAGGTGCCGAAATGTTCGCAGAAAGGTTCAACCCTGTCTCTGGAATAAGAATGAAAGAGAACAGGGGTGCCTTCCATAAAATTGGGCTTCTTACGTGTTATGAGTACATCCACCACATCGCCAGGAGCTACTTTTTCTATAAAAACCACTTGTTCATCTACCCTGGCAATGCACTTGCCCTCTGCTGCTATACCTTCAACCAAGACGTTTTCCAGAACCTTTTTCTTACCCCTGTATTTTGCCATGGCGCAAAGGTAGTCCTTTTGGGTTTTAGATTGATAATCTATCAAAGCCCAAAGAATAAGGGAGTTTGGAATAATTGATAAACTTCTGATTATCACTACATAGAATCAAAAAATACAAAAAATCACAAGTTTAAACATGTTTCCTGTTAGGGGCTATGTCGCGCTCAATTGTCAATATTAGGACCAGACGATTAATATTTATTTGCTGGTTGGTCTATCTACTTCTATTAGCCCTGTCGGCTTAGGGCATCACGTATTAATTAAACCAATCTGTTATGAGGAAAACTTTATCATGCTTAAGCGTGGTGATGATGCTATTCTACGCAACAACATTATCAGCACAAGACAGAGTTGTCACAGGTAAGGTGACAGGCTCTGATGACGGACTACCAATTCCTACGGTATCTGTCTTTTTGAAAGGAACAAACAACGGTATACCCACAGACTTGGAGGGTAATTACAGACTAACCATTCCTTCCACAGGAGGAATTTTAGTATTTAGATATCTCGGATACATAACCCAAGAAGTTGAGATCGGTGACAAGAGTATTATTAACGTAGTACTGGTCCCAGACACCAAGTTTTTGGGTGATGTAGTGGTAACCGGATACGGAGAATACGAGAAGAAGAAATTCTCAGGTTCTGCAGCACAAGTATCTGCCGAAGCGGTCAAAGATATTCCAATGTCCAACTTCGAGCAGATGCTACAAGGACAGGCTGCGGGACTTTTGGTTCAAAGTAGCAGTGGTCAGCCAGGTAGTGCAGCAGCTATTACCATACGAGGTGTAAACAGTATTAGTTCGGGTATTACTCCGCTTTTCGTGGTAGACGGGGTTCCGGTTTCGGCTGCCCAATTCGCATCTATGAATCCCAATGACTTTGAGTCTACTAACGTTCTGAAGGATGCTTCTGCCACTGCCATGTATGGTTCCAGGGGAGCCAATGGAGTGGTGGTTATTACCACTAAAAAGGGTAAGCCTGGCCAGCCTTCTTTTACCTATAGCTATCAATACGGGTGGAATCAACAGCTCACAAGAGATGACTTTCTTCCGGTAATGAATGGCCGGCAGAAAGTGGATTTTGAGTTGTTAACTGGTGGTAGTGGATTATCTGGCCTATCTTCTGAAGAACTCGACAGGCTTAGAAATATCGACACCGACTGGGTTCAGGAAATTTTCAGGGTCGGAAAGCTTCAGTCACATGAAATAACAGCTTCTGGGGGTAATGAGAATACTACATTCTACATCTCAGGAAATTACTTCACCCAGGAAGGCCATGTGGTAAACACCGGGCTCGACAGATACACTTTGAGGGCCAACGTAAAGAACCAGTCTGGCAAATTCGATTTTGGTACCAACTTCTCTCTGGGTTACACAGAGCAACAAACTACCCAAGAAGGCAATGCTTTCATCGGTTCTCCACTGAATGCCATTTACTGGGCCAACCCATATGAGACGCCATATGATGATGAGGGGAACTATACAGCAATCAGAACAACTCAGCCTAACCCGGTTCAGGAGCTTTTGGAGAATCCTACAACCAACAATACGGTGAGAGTAGTAGCCAATGTGAACATGGGATACGACCTGGCATTTATGCCCGGATTATCTGCCAGAACTAACTGGGGAGTTGATTTCAGGGATGCTGAGGGCAGAACCTTTATTCAACCTGACACTTATTCTGGTCAGCAAAGCACCGGAAACCAAGGATCGCTCTCAAGAGGCAATAGCAGAACAGCATCATTCGTAGGAACTACCTCGCTTAATTATGAGAGGGTTTTCGATAATGATCATGAGTTGAACATTGGCCTCTATCAGGAGATGAACTTTACTGATTTCAGCTCATTCAACTTTACAGGTTTTGGTATTGTGGGAAGACTTCAGAATGAAAACTCAATTACGGCTGGTACCAATTCCAACGGCTACATTCCTACCGTAGGTGGTAATGGAGTTCAAAGCTCACTCGCCTCCTTCTTTATGTTGGCTGATTATGGAATTGACGATAAGTACTTCTTCAATGCCTCCATTCGAAGAGATGGTTCTTCTAAGTTTGGTGAGAACAACAAATTTGCCACTTTCTATTCATTGGGTGGTTCATGGATAGTTTCAGATGAAGACTTCCTGGCCAATTCATCATTTATAGAAAGTCTGAAGTTGAGAGCTTCCTTCGGTACAGCCGGTAACCAAAACATTGGTGATTTCGGATTTATTGCACTGGTAAACACTTTCACGGGTAATCCCTATGACGGACTGCCGGGTAAAACTCTGGCCAATGTGCCAAACCCGAATTTGAAATGGGAATCGAAGCAGTCATTTAATGTTGGAGTTGACTTTGAAGTTCTCTCCAGTAAAATCACCGGTAGTATTGACTACTTTGTTGACGACACCAAGGACTTGTTGATGAATACGCAGCTCTCAAGAACCACTGGTTTTGCATCACAACCTCAGAACGTAGGTCAGATCAGAAACTCTGGAGTAGAGCTTTCCATTAAAACCACAAACTTCAGAACTGCAGACTTTAGTTGGGAAACCAGTGCCAACTTCTCTTACATCAAAAATGAGGTTGTGAAACTTGCCGATGGCAACGACATTATTTCCGGGACAACCATTCTGAGAGAAGGTGAATCAATCTTCAGTTCCTATGTGGTTCCTTATGTAGGAGTCAACCCAGCCAATGGAGATGCACTATACCTTGATATTGATGGTAACATTACCAATCAGTACGACCCGGACGACAGACGAGTGGGCAAGCCAAGACAGGCTCCTTACTTCGGTGGATTCACCAATACCTTCCGTTACAAAGGCCTTACATTGTCTGCCTTCTTTAACTGGGTATATGGCAATGAAGTATATAACAACGAAGCAACCAACATTGAGAACCCCACCTACTTTGTAGATGGAATGGCGGCTTCTCTGTTGAACGCATGGCAAACCCCTGGCCAGGTTACAGATGTTCCCAGAATTCAAACCGTTAATGGTTTAACCACTAATCCTTATCAATCTGGTACCACAAGGTATATTGAGGATGGGTCTTATCTGAGACTAAGAAACGTGAGTTTGAGCTATAACATACCAACAGATGTGGTTCAGACATGGGGCATGCAAAATGTTAGAGTTTACGTTCAGGGTCAGAATTTATGGACAGCTACCAAGTTTACAGGAACCGATCCGGAGACGGCTACGGGTACTTTCATCGGTGCTGTATATCCGGCTCTCAGGACTTACACAGTGGGTATAAATGTTGGATTTTAAACCTTGATGAAAATGAAAAAGCAAATATTATACATAGCAACACTGCTGTTAATATCAACAGCTTGCCAAGACTTTGTGGACATTGACCCTGAATATCAGGAAGAAATATCCAATGGTCTGGTAGATATAGAAGATTACGAAGGAGCCACAATAGGTATAATTTCCGCCATGAGATCGGGATCTTACTATGGCTCTACTTACGGCTCTTTATTGGAGATGATGGGTGAAGACCTCTTCGAAACCCCGGAATCTTTAGGTAATAGCCGTTCCATGACAGACTGGATTTATACCTCTGCCACGGGAACAGTTTCAAATGCCTGGCTGCAACTATACC
>Ga0114899_1000801_pt1 | contig 20561 bp, 16 predicted proteins | sample MalvireepMed_215_FD_83497 | JGI IMG/M metagenome (GOLD analysis project Ga0114899, IMG submission 83497) | Marine viral communities from the Global Malaspina Expedition - Malaspina viral metaG DeepMed_215 | ecosystem: Environmental > Aquatic > Marine > Oceanic | place: Mediterranean Sea...
CATATAGGACCTTTTTGCTATAAAATTCTTGTGTGTTGTAAATTTCTGCCAAAACCATGTTTATATCGAAATCTATATAAGTCATAGATTGGTTATTGATGGCCACATCCAAGGCTGCCCGATTAAGAAAAGAATAATCGAAGTTTAAGCTGAATTCATTTTTCTCTCCCTTCTTTTCAAAGTCATTGATCCAACGATCCATGAACTCTAAGTCCCTACGAATTTTTGTTGAATCTACCAGTAGCTCATTTCTATTGTCCTGAATCTCCAAAATGATGTTTTCAAGTGACTTTCTGGCGAGCTTATTATTGAGCATATCTTGCCTCCATTCAGTTAAAGCCATGGCCAAAACCACAGCCACCACTATGGAGAGAAACTCAAAGCTTGCTCTTCGAAAATCGACCTTTCCAGACATCAGAAGCTCATTAGGTCCTTAAACTTAAGAGTTTGTCTTCTTGAAACATCTATTTCTTCTCCTCCCCTAAGGTATATTCGTAAGCTTCCACTGAACCAGGGCTCGATTCTTTCAATCCACTTCAGGTTGATAATTTGCTGTCTGTTTGCCCTGAAGAACGTTTTGTCGTCAAGTCTGGTCTCAAGATAATTCAGCGTTCTGGTAATCATTGGCTTCGATTTATCGAAATAGACCGTGGTGTAGTTTCCGCTTACTTCGAACAACCTGATATCTGAAAGCTGTACAAACCAGCATTTTTCGCCATCCTTAACAAACACCTGATCATTGATGGTCAGTTTATCACTATTGTTCTCATCTTCTTTTTCCTTCTTCTTAACCTTATCGAACACCTTGGCTACAGCACCAGCCAATCGCTGTTTTTCAACTGGTTTAACCAAATAATCAAGCGCATTGTATTCAAAAGCTTTCAAAGCATGCTCATCATAAGCTGTAGAGAAGATAACTTCAGGGACTGTTTCGAGCTCTTCCAACAAATCGAATCCACTTTTACCCGGCATTTGAATATCGAGAAAAATAAGATCCGGCTTCAGTTCCCCAATCTTTTCGATCGCCTCGTCTACATTGGCAGCCTCTCCTACAATGTTCACGTTGTCGAATTCTTTCAAAAGCCTTTTCAATTCGTTTCTGGCCAGACGAGAATCGTCTATAATCAATGTCTTCATAGTCTTATTTTAAAGGAACTTTAACTGTTGCACAAACCATATGCTCATTCATATTTTCTACTACGAGGCTTGCATTGTCTCCATAAAGTAATCTCAAGCGCTCTTTGGAGTTATTAATGCCAATACCTCTTCGCCTTTTTCCGGTAACCCCATTTGGTTTCATTTGACCCGTGTTTTTCACATAGATATAAGCAAAATCTTCTGTGAGTCTCGACTCTATAATAATTTCTCCCCCCGTTGGTAGATTGTTTATGGAGTGCTTTATCGCATTTTCAACCAGAGTTTGGATAATCATTGGCGGAACCATGGTGTTGTAAGCCTGCTTCTCTACACTGAACCTGTATTTCAGTCTTTCTTCGAGCTGAATTGCCTCCAGGTTTAGGTAATCTTTAACTACTTCAAGCTCTTTCTCCAGGGAGACCTTTTCGTATTGATCGAACTGAATAGAAAACCTCAATAGATCTGAAAGGTGAGTAATGGAATCCCTCGCCTTTTCAGAGTCTTCCACCACAAGCGACCTGATGTTATTCAGGCTGTTAAATATGAAATGGGGGTTTATTTGTGCCTTAAGCGCGTTTAACTCTGCATCTTTAATTGAAGCAGACAGTTTCCACTTTTCAATTTCAAACTCTCTGGTTTTTTGCAAATACTGATAGGCGAAGTACAATGCTGACCAGCAAAGAAAGTAAACCGCCATGCTGGTCATATAGCTAAACATGTAGACAACGATTTTACTTCCGGAAAAGCTGGAGATCGTTGCATTCCTTATTTTCTCCATTGTTTCTTCATCAACACCATCAATTGGAGGTAAGCCTATGAAAACATCTATTGCATCTGGGTTGGACTTGAATAGAATAACGAACATTCCTGCCAGGGCAAGCAAAGAAAAGACAGACATTACCACGCCCTGAATTAAGCTAGCTACAAACACACGTGGAACCAGCTTGGGAACCCTCAAATCTTTCCAGTTTCTTCTTTTGGCATATAGCCGATACACATGACTGATTAAGATACCTAGAACGATGGAGATGAAATTGGCGCCAAGAACAGCCAAAAAAGGCAGAAACATAGCCATTGCTAAAAAACTGGTGAGCATAAGCCCAGTCCAGCCACCAAACTGCAACAGCCAATAGAGTTTAGTTTTATTCATGATTCAAATAAAGCTTATTCAGTTTTTAGAGCCTTCAGATATTGACTGAGTGGTTATTGACACTGACCAAGTGATTTAAATACAGCTCAATTTAGTCAGTTGCCAGATTAAATAATCGTTAATAAGGTCAGAACTATATCTTGTTCAGGCATTTAAGTGATAAATCTGACTAATTTTAAAAATAATTCTCTACTCAGGGGCGTTGTGCATGTGAATCTGGGTGATGAATTGTGATAGATTTGTACAGAAGCTTATATTAGCAAGTTCAAATTTCACCTGGACATAGGAAATTAGATAATGATGAAATCAAGCGTGGGTCAAATAAAGTCGGGACTGCTAGGCTTAGCGGTTCTTTTCTCGGCAAGCTCTTGTTCGCTACTTGGCATTGGAAAGAAAGACAATGTCAGTGCAACTACCGGTGCTGAATATGCCACACAAAAAAGTCTTCTCGGTTACAGACCATATGACGATCAGGAATTGCCAAGCCCTCCGGGTATGGTATTTATTCAGGGGGGTAGAACCATTTTGGGCTCCTTTGAGCAGGATTTGTATGGTTCAAGGGACAATATTGAGAGAACGGTAACCGTAAATTCATTTTTTATGGATGAAACTGAGGTTACCAATAGTAACTGGAAAGAGTATGTGTTCTTCCAATATAATCCACAGAAATTACCTGTGCCGAAGAGTACTACAGTGATAGATCCAGACGATCCGGACAATCAAAACTTAAGCACACCTCCTGCTCAATGGATTCCAGATTACACTGGACCCACTCACAGCAAAAGTAATCCTCAGAATTATGAGGATATTATTCCTGATGACAACGTTTGGGCCAGCGACTTCTCTTTCAATGATGTATACGCTGAAAATTACTACAGTAACCCTGGTTTCAACAAGTATCCTGTAGTGGGTGTTTCCTGGAGACAAGTTGCTGATTTCTGCAAATGGAGAACAGACTTTGTAAACCTCAGCCTCATTTTCGATATGGACTATGAAGACCTTCCTGAGCAATTCGTAGAGGAATTCATTGTAGAAGATCAAACATCAGGAGAGTATCAATTGGCCATCGGTGGTCAGCCTATCGGTGATGTGAGCAGCGGAACTGGTCAGAACATAGAAATCGCTGACTTCGATGAATTCCAACAAGAGGTTGTAGAATACATCAATGTGCCTGAAAACAGAAGAAGATTTATTGAAAGAGGTATCTACCTCCCTGACTTCAGACTTCCGAATGAGGCCGAATGGGAATATGCCGCTAAAGCAACCGTTGGTACGGTTTACCTGGATGAAAATGAAGAATATGGCAGAATCTACCCATGGGATGGAAGAGGCGTAAGAAACCCATATGGAAAGAAAAGAGGTGAGCTGCTGGCCAACTTCAAAAGAGGCAGGGGTGACTATGCCGGTATTGCCGGTAACATCAACAATGATGCATCAGTAATTCCAGAACCCGTTGGAAACAGAGAGCCTAACGACTTTAACTTGTTCAACATGGCCGGAAACGTAAGTGAGTGGGTTTTTGATACCTACAGACCACTTTCTTTCGGAGATTTTGATGATCTGAACCCTGTAAGAAAAGACGGAACGAACGATTCTGAGAAAGATTATGGCTGGGAAACTTTGGATACCAAAGACAGTATTGCAGCCAATCAAAGCCTTGAGTATCGTTCATTAGTTAATGACAGAGCCAGAGTTTACAAAGGTGGTTCCTGGAAAGATGTAGCTTACTGGATGGCTCCTGGTACCAGAAGGTACCTTGACCTTGACAGAGCCACTAATACCATCGGATTCCGTTGTGCTATGATCTCTATTGGAACACAGCAATTAGATCAATCAAATGGTCTGATCGGTAAAGTTTTCGGTGGAAGGGAGTAAAAATTAAGAAAACCAAAAATATAAAGGGTGTCCGTTTGGTCACCCTTTTTTATTTAACCCCAGCCATAACGGCAATGCTCAGAGACTTAACTTTTGCCTCGATGAGTGGTTCTGAGCAAGCAACCAAAGTAGAACCTGTTGTCAGAACATCGTCAACCAAAAGAACTCTTCGGCCAGCCAAAAAGGCCTTATCCAGAACCTGAAAAATGCCTCCCACATTCTGGATCCTTTTCACCTTGCTCTTTCTGGTTTGTGAATCAATATTCTCCTTTCTACCCAAAGCTTCCTTTACCGGAACCTTTAATGCCTCTGATAATCCCTCGCCAAAACAATAAGCCTGGTTATATCCTCGGGAACTAAGTTTATCGGGATGCAGCGGAACCGGAACTATCAAATCAAAAGCATCTGAAAAGCCACCCAAAAGAAGCTCGTGGCCATACCAGCGACCGATCATTCTTCCAATCTCCTGATTATCGTTGTACTTCAAATCGTGCAGAATATGCTGCATAATTCCACCTTTTATGAAATATGCAAAAACTAAAACATGCTCAATAGGAACGATTCCATTGAACTTATCCTTGAAAACATGATCATCTAATGTGTGAGTATTCGTTTTGGGTAAATTGTAATGACATTTGGGACATATATATTTGCTACCTCTTGGAAGTGGTGTATCACAACCCAGACAAATATTAGGATAGATGAGGGATAAAAAGTCCGAGAAAAGTGTTTGAAAGTTCATTTTCAACAATATAATAAAACTAGAAATGAGTATTGTTCAAGAATTCAATGATTACAGAGCCAAAATGAATGACAAGATCATGGCGGCTGACAATAAAGTGTTGAAAAGATTCTTTAACCTAGACACCAATGCATATGCTGAAGGTGCGCTGGACGTTAAGACTAAGGAAATTGTGGGGTTAGCCTGCTCTATGGTACTCAGGTGTGATGACTGTATAAAATACCACCTCGGAAAGTGTCATGAACTAGGCTTGACAAGTCCTGAAATATTCGAAGCTTTCTCCATTGCCAACCTAATAGGTGGGTCAATTGTAATTCCACATTTGCGTAGGGCGGTTGAATATTGGGAAGCACTGCAGAACGAAGCGGATGTATAAAAAAGACCTGGAACTTCAGATCAAATGGGCAAGGCTTATGTCTTCCCTCACAGAGGTAATTGGGAAAAGGCCAAAAGACCTGAATGGAGTTCTGTTTCTAATTGGTGTTCAGGAATTGGGAAGAGGCCCTCAGAACTTCAGTAAAGAGGAAAAACAGGACCTTATGCACATTGCTATCTGCAAAGTGCTCAGTTACTCCGGCTATTATGAAGTTGAAAGCATCGATCAGGAAGGCTGGCCTCATTGGAAATTGATAAAGAAGCTTCCCAAGTTTGACCTATTAGACCAGGAAAAGCTTTTGAAGATGCACATCCTTGAATATTTTGAAAAAGAGTTTCAACTGAAAATCGAAGTATGAAAATTATCTCCTACAACGTAAATGGTATCAGAGCAGCCCTTAATAAGGGATTCAAAGAATGGCTGAATTATGAGAATCCAGATATTGTCTGTCTTCAGGAACTAAAAGCCCTGCCTGAACAAGTAGATAACTTTTATGAAGATTTTGGTTATGAGATGCACTGGGAAAGTGCCGAAAAAAAAGGTTACTCCGGTGTGGCAATCTTAACCAAAGAGAAACCGCTTCACGTGGAACATGGGTGTGGAAATCTACTTTACGATAGTGAGGGACGGGTTTTAAGGGCAGACTACAAAGATTTTTCTGTTATGTCTGTCTACATGCCTAGTGGCACAAGCGGAGACATTCGACAGGACTTCAAATATGATTGGTTAGACTTCTTTCTCGATTACACCAACGACCTGAAAAAGAAGGTACCCAACCTGATTATCAGTGGAGATTATAACATTGCTCATAAAGAAATAGACATTCATAACCCTGTTTCCAATAAAAACTCATCGGGCTTTTTACCTGAAGAAAGAGCCTGGCTCACCAAATATGTAGAGTCTGGATTCATAGATACTTTCAGGCACTTCAACGGAGAACCGCATCATTATTCATGGTGGAGTTACAGAGCAAATGCCAGGGCCAATAACAAAGGCTGGCGCATTGACTATCACATGGCCACCGAACCCATGAAAGACAGGCTCAAAAGTGCATTCATTCTTTCGGGCGTCAACCATTCAGACCATTGCCCGATAGTACTTGAAATTGACTAAACAGAAAGTTTATTTACCTGTTTATCAATTGTTTTACAATCCTTTAGAAACTATTTGCGTAATTAATGTAGACTAAATGGGTGAAGCTTATGGGTTCAAATGAGTCACTGATTAAACAGTTAAACGACTACAAAAGAAAATTTTATAAGAATAGAGCTATAAAAGGAGCCATCATACTTCTGAGCTTTTTTCTAGCTGCTTTCATACTCATCAATACCATTGAGTTCTCAGCTCACCTTTCCAAAACTGGAAGGGGCATTCTCTTCTACACATTCTTATTTTCATTTCTGGGCGCCTCCTACTGGTTAGTGATTCGGCACATCATAATGATGACAAATGGCAACAAGCAAATGAGTAATGAGGAGGCGGCAATTCAGATTGGAAAATATTTCCCCGAGGTTTCTGACAAGCTCCTGAATGTTATTCAGTTAGAAAAGCTAACCAACAAGCAAAGCGACTTACTCATAGCCGGTATTCAGCAAAAGAGCTTAAAACTTCAAAACGTGCCTTTTGTCAATGCCATTGATATCAAAGCCAATAGGAGATATTTCAAATATTCTTACATCCCCGCAGCAGTGATCATATTATTGCTCATTTTCATTCCCCAATTTCTTACAGAAAGCTCCACCAGAATTATCAAATACAATGATGACTTTGTTCCAGAAGCTCCCTTTATCTTCATCATTAATGAGAATTCTCTCAATGGATTTAAAGATGAACCTTTTGTTATCCCAATAAACACAGAAGGTCGTGCGCTGCCAGAAGATGTATTTGTTTGGTTAAATGAGCGTAAAATCAAAGCCACACAAACAGGTTCGGGACAATTTGAATATCAGATAGCGAGGCTGAAGGAAAACACGAGTTTTAAAGTTGAGGCCGAAGGAATAATTTCGGAGACCTACAATGTCAACACTTTGTTAAGACCAAGCTTATCCCTTTTCAGCATTGATCTCAACTATCCTGATTATACCCGAATGGAAGATGAGTCTGTAAAAAACTCAGGTAACTTGACAATTCCGGAGGGAACCAAGACCACGTGGAACATCAATGCCGCAAATACCGATGAGGTTAACTTCTACTTTGAGAGCGAAAACCTACGTGAAAAGGGAGAAAAGAAGGGAAGAAGTCAATTCAACTTCGAAAGAAGCCTCAAAAAAAGCAGCAACTATTCCATTAATCTTAAGAATCAGAACAGCTCAAATAGAGACTCTCTCAAGTTTCAAATTGAAGTGATCAAAGACAAAACCCCCACCATCATCCTCGATCAATACCAGGATACTGTGCTTTATAAGAACATAGTATTAGGTGGTAGAATTGAGGATGACTACGGCTTCAGCTCCCTTCAACTCCATTACAGCTATGATGGCGATAACTACGACCAAATCAGCATTCCCTTCAACCCAGCCACTTTAGATCAGTCCTACTACTACATTTTCAAACTGGACTCCAGCAAAATTAAAGCAGGTGCGGAACTCAATTACTACATGCAGGTAGGAGACAACGATGGAGTGAATGGCTATAAATATGCTAAATCAGCATCATACAACTTCAAGGTACCTTCATTGGAGGAACTGGAAGAAGACATCGATAAATCAAGCCAGGCTGTTAAAGACAATATCGATGAAACCCTAAAGCAGGCTGAGGAACTGAATAAAATGATCAAGGAAGCCGATGAAAAACTCAAAACAAAAAAGAGTATGGATTGGCAGGATGAAAAACTCATGCAAGAAATCCTTGAACAAAAAGATAAGCTAAGTAAAAGAGTAGATGACCTGAAAAAGGAGAGTCAGCTCAACAATCAGAAGCTCGACCAATTCAAGCCTCAAAATGACGAAATCAAACAAAAGATGGAGCAGCTTCAGGAAATCATGAACAATGTTCTGGATGATGAAATGAAAAAGCTCTACGATGAACTTCGTGAATTACTTGAGCAACAGTCTGATATTCAAGAGTTTAGAGAGAAAATGGATGAACTCAAGAATGAAAGTGGAAACCTGGAAGAAGACCTTGAAAGAACACTTGAGTTATTCAAAAAACTACAGTTCGATATGGAACTGCAAAATAGCATTGAGCAGCTGCAAGAAGAGATTCAGGATCAGCAACAGCTTCAGGAAGAAACAGAAAAGGGAGAAAAATCCAGCGAAGAATTAGCTGAAGAGCAAGGCAAAGAGCAACAAGACTTAGAAAAGCTCAAAGAGCAAATGGATAAGCTCAATGAACTTAATCAGGACAGAAAAAACCCCGACCAACTGCCCCAAGATGCAAAAGAACAATTAGAAGAAATTCAGGAAGAACAGCAAAAGGCTCAGGAGTCACTTGAAAAAGCCTCACAACAGGAACAACAGGAAGGAGGAGAACAAAGCGAGCAGTCACAGCAAGAAGAACAAAAACAGGGAGAAGAATCCAAGAGTAGTGAACAAAGACAGAAAGCCGCAAAATCTCAGCAAAATGCCGGACAGAAAATGCAGCAGTTAAAAGAAAGCCTGGAATCTATGCAGAGCAGCATGGAAATGGAGCAGCAAATGGAGAACATGGATAATTTGCGCGATCTGGTTGACAACCTGGTAACCTTATCCTTCAATCAGGAAGAACTCATGGATGAGTTCAAGGATATCAACCAGAGTGACCCCAGGTTTGTCAAATTAGGTCAGGAACAGTTGAAACTAAAAGATGACTCACAGATTATTCAGGATAGCCTGGTTGCACTCTCTCAAAGAGTATTTCAAATCTCCTCATTTGTGATGAAAGAGCTTGGAGAAATGAACCGGCAGATGGATGGTGCCATCGAATCACTCAAAGAGAAAAGAGTAAATGAAGTAATTGGTAAACAACAGTTTACGATGACCTCAATCAACAACCTTGCCCTATTGTTAGATGACGTTCTACAACAAATGCAACAACAAATGGCCTCTCAAATGAATGGCCAAAGCAGCAAGGGAAAGAATCAGAAAAACAAACCTCAAATGAGTGGTTTATCTGAAATGCAGAAACAGTTGAGTGAGCAGATAAAAGAGCTCAAGCAAAGTGGTAAGAGCGGTAGGGAATTATCTGAAGAATTGGCCCGAATGGCCTCTCAGCAAGAACAGTTGAGAAATGCTTTAGAAAACTTTGAAACTGGAATGGAGGGGAATAAATTAGGCGAAAAAATAAACAAGCTGGTTGAGCAAATGGAGCAAAACGAATGGGATTTGATCAATAAGAACATCACAGATCAGACCATAGAGCGACAGCAAGAAATATTGACCAGAATGTTGGATGCCGAAAACTCAATGAGAGAAAGGGGTGAAGATGAAGAGCGTGAAGCAAAAACAGCAGACGACTTTGAACTATCAATACCAGAATCCTTAAGTGAGTATTTAAAGGCAAAAGAAAAAGAGATTGAGCTGTTAAAAACAATTCCGGCAAAGCTTAATCCATACTATAAGAAGGAAACCAACAAATACTTCAAGAAAATAAAAGAAAAGAACTGAGCAGACTGCATGAAGAATATAAGTATTGAAATACCCTCTCTAATAGAAAACATTCGGATTGTTGAGAGTTTCATAGACAATGCTAAGGAGAAGTACGAGTTGACAGATGATGTCTATGGCAACATTATGATCGCAGTAATTGAATCAGTCAATAACGCAATCATTCATGGCAACCAAACGGACAAACAAAAGAGTGTTCGGTTAACCGCCAATCTTCTAGATAGCCAAATCATGTTCTGTGTTACAGACCAGGGTTTCGGATTTGACTATAAAAACCTACCAGATCCTACAGCCCCTGAAAACGTAGAGAAAATAGGTGGCCGAGGTATTTTCTTAATGAGAAACCTTGCGGATGAAATTCAGTTCAAAGATGACGGACGTACTGTAGAACTCACCTTCTATCTGGACTAATGTCTTCAAAAATTCATTTTTTCAATGAGGATGTTGACTTCAGGTTCAAGCACAAGTCAATCATAACAAAATGGATCACTTCCATAGTTAAGTCCGAAGGTCAGTCTATAGCAGACATTAACTACATATTCTGTTCAGACGATTATCTATTGGAGATGAACAAAGAATATCTTCAGCACGACTACTACACAGATATCATCACCTTCGACAATAGGGAGAGCCTTGATGAATCATTGAGTTCAGACATCTTCATCTCAATAGACCGCATAAAAGACAATGCCCAAACTTTGGGCATTTCATTCGAAACAGAACTATATAGGGTTCTCATTCATGGCGTTTTGCACTTACTTGGACAAAGTGACAAAACAAAGGCACAAAAAGCCCAGATGAGAAAAAGAGAAGAAGCTTCACTATCTTTGTTACAGATTCCAAAATAATAGTGTTCCACGTGAAACTTTAAGGTAGCTAATTCACTTATTGTTCCACGTGGAACAGTTGGTTAAAGAAGAAGTGTATGTATCCTAAATATGATGTCATTGTAGTTGGTGCCGGCCACGCTGGATGTGAAGCAGCAAATGCAGCCGCCAAAATGGGCTCCAAGGTCTTGCTCATCACAATGAACATGAACACTATTGCACAGATGTCCTGCAATCCCGCAATGGGAGGAGTCGCTAAAGGACAAATTGTTCGCGAGATTGATGCCCTTGGTGGGATGTCAGGTATTATATCCGACAAATCCATGATTCAGTTTCGCATGCTCAACAAGTCTAAGGGGCCTGCAATGTGGAGCCCACGAACCCAAAACGATCGAATGCGCTTCGCAGAAGAATGGAGACTTGCCTTGGAAAGAAACCCAAATGTAGACTTCTGGCAAGAGATGGTTACGGGTATAACCACGAATAATGGAAAAGTCACCGGTGTCAAAACCGGTATGGGGATAGAATTTGAAGCCAAAGCAGTCATCCTAACTTCTGGAACCTTTCTTAACGGAGTAATACATATAGGAGAGAAACAGTTCGGAGGCGGAAGAACCGGAGAACATGCCGCTAAAGGAATTACTGAGCAACTCGTTCAGCTTGGATTTGAAGCAGGAAGAATGAAAACCGGTACACCTCCAAGGGTAGACGGCAGATCTCTTGACTATTCAAAAATGGAAGAACAAAAAGGAGATGAGAATCCTGAGAAGTTCTCCTTTAGCAATGAAACTACCCCTTTAAAAGAACAAAGAAGTTGCTTTATCACATATACCAACCCAGAAGTACATGAAACCCTGGAAAAGGGATTCGACCGCTCGCCAATGTTCAATGGTCGCATACAGGGGCTTGGACCCAGATATTGCCCATCTATTGAAGATAAAATCAACCGCTTTTCGGAACGAGACAGACATCAGATTTTTGTGGAGCCAGAAGGCTGGGATACCGTTGAAATTTATGTCAACGGGTTTTCTACCTCACTTCCGGAAGACATACAATATGAAGCCATTAAGAAAATACCAGGATTTGAGAATGTTAGAATGTTCAGACCTGGTTATGCCATCGAATATGACTTCTTTCCACCAACACAGCTAAGCCTGACTCTCGAAACCAAAATAGTAGAGAACTTATTCTTTGCTGGACAGATCAATGGAACTACCGGTTACGAAGAAGCTGCGTGCCAAGGCTTAATGGCAGGAATTAATGCGCACCAGAAAACCACAAATCAGGAGAAATTCACCCTCACCAGATCAGAGGCCTATATAGGTGTATTGATTGATGACCTTATTAACAAAGGTACTAATGAGCCTTATCGCATGTTCACTAGCAGAGCCGAACATAGAATTCTTCTTCGACAAGACAACGCAGACCTCCGATTAACGGAAAAGGGATACTCCATTGGCCTGGCCTCTGAAAAAAGATACAACGCCACTAAAGAGAAACAGAGACTACTCAATCTACTGATTAATGATCTCAACCAGAAAAAGGTAGATCCAGCAGAGGCAAATCCAATACTTGAAGCGAATAATACTGCCCCTCTCGAACATCGCACCACTTTAAACAAACTGATCAAAAGACCACAGTTAGATATTCTAAACCTGAAGGAGATCAATGAAGAAATATCCGAGTATTTAGATAAGTATGACAAACATATTATAGAAGCAGCCGATATACATATCAAGTATGAAGACTACATAGACAAAGAGATGAAACTCGCTCAGAAAATGAATGAGTTGGAAGACGTAAAAATATCCGACAAACTCAACTTCACTGATATCACTGCATTGTCTGCGGAGGGTAGGGAAAAGCTAAACAAAATCAGACCATCAACTTTAGGCCAGGCATCACGCATTAGTGGGGTTTCGCCTGCAGATATTTCTGTATTGATGGTTTACATGGGAAGATAAACTTGTGAAAGAAATTAATACCTGCCCGGTTTGTGGCAATACTAGATTAACAGACAAGCTAAAAGTAGCTGATCACTTTGGTTCAAAAGAGGTTTTCCACCTTCTAGGATGTGATAAGTGCCAGACTCTTTTAACAACACCAATTCCAGACGAAAAAGAGATCATAACTTACTATAAATCAAATAGTTATGTTTCTCATGGGGATTCTGTCAGCCCCATCTTTGACAAAGCATACAAGTACATACAAACCCGAAACCTTCGGTACAAACAACGCCTTATTGAAAAATATACATTAGGCAAAACCTTATTCGATTATGGTTGCGGAGCTGGTACTTTTTTGGAATACATGCAGAACAAAGGCTGGAATGTTAAGGGCGTTGAACCAGATGAACAAGCCAGGCAAATCGCCTTGAGTAAATCACTCGATATTACTAGTCTTGAAAGCTTAAATGGATCCTTTCATGTTATCACGTTATTCCATGTGTTGGAACATGTTCATTTACTCGATGACACTCTAATTAAACTTATTAATCTACTGGATAAAAACGGTATTCTTATTCTAGCACTTCCAAACCATATGTCAGCAGATGCCAAATACTATAAAGAGTACTGGGCAGGATATGATGTACCAAGGCATCTCTATCATTTCAGTCAAAAGAGTATTTTTGCCCTGGCCAAGAAATTTGGTTTGAATATTGTTGCCACCTACCCGATGTATTTTGATAGCTACTATGTCAGTCTGCTTTCTGAGAAATATTTGGGTTCCAAGAACCAAATACTAAAAGCCATGAAGATAGGTTATCAATCAAACCGAAAAGCAACAAAAACTAAGGAATACAGCAGTTTGATCTACGTTATCAGCAAATGAGGTTTCAAGGCAATATCTTATTAGTTCTCTCTCTCATATTCCTTATAGGATGCGCAAATGTTAGTTCTCCCCTAGGAGGGCCGGAAGATGAAACTCCCCCAAAACTCCTTTCTTCAATACCCGAACAAGGTCAAACCAATTACAAAGGTCAAAGTCTTTATCTTACCTTCGATGAATGGGTTACCACTAAGAACATCGAAACTGATGCAATCATCACGCCAAGAGTTACAGGTTCATTCAGAAGCCGGGTTAAAAAGAATGTAGTCGAAATTACCTTTTATGAACCCCTTCTTGAGAACACCACCTATACCATTAACTTCGGTCCTACCATTCAGGACGTCACGAACAGCAACATAGCTGAAAATCCTAATCTTAGTTTCTCAACCGGACCTTATATGGACTCATTGAGCATTTCCGGAACTATCAAATCTTTACTTGATCAAGAACCGGCAGAGAAAATTCTGGTAGCCCTATATAGTGACCAAGACACAACTGACATTCTGAACGGTGTGGCATCATTCATTAATAAAACAGATACATCAGGTTACTATCAATTCCCAAACCTCCCACCTGGCAACTATAGAGTTTATGCCACCAAAGACAAAAACCGGAATAACAAAGCTGACTCTCAAAGTGAACAATATGGTTTCTATCCAGACACTATAAAACTAGCCTCCAATGTTCCAGACGTTAACTTCACCATACAAAGTCTTAATACAACCCAAATACGCAGGTCATCTGCCAGGCATTTCGGTGAGTACTTCGATCTCACCTTCAACAAAGAATTCACAAGTTTCGAAATCCTCAATCAGGACAATCTATTTTATCGACCAGAAGGAAAAGATAAAATCAGATTCTTTAGAAACAATCTCAATTATGGTGATACACTAGAGCTAATTTATCAGGTCAACGATTCACTTAACACTGATCTTAGAGATACGGTGGGACTATACTTCAGTCCGTCAAAACTCGACAAATCAGATTTCACTATATCCTTAGCACCAAATAATTCACAAGCGGTTCCCGGTGACACCTTAATCTTTAAATTCAGTAAACCCATTATTAACTACAACTTAGATAGTCTTCTCCTTCAAATAGATAGCACTCAAACAGTACCTTTCAATCAAGACTTATTCAAGCTCAACCAATACAAGACAGAACTTAACACTGGTATTCCACTTACCAATTATCTCAAGACCAATCAGCCACTACTAACACTAAGCTCAAAACCTTCAGCCTTCATATCTGCCGATCAAGACAGTTCAACCCTTTTAGAAAAGGAGTTCAGATACACACCACCTAATGAAACAGCCATTGTCCATGGTCAAATTATAACCAATGCACCTAACATTATTGTTCAATTACTAAATGCCAATACAAGAACAGTAGTGAGAGAAACTTATCAAAAGAACTACCGATTCGAGTATCTTCCTGCAGGCCGATATATGGTCAGAGTAATTAACGACAAGAACAATAATCGAAAACTGGATATCGGTAATATCCTTACCAATCAAATCCCTGAAGATGTTCATTACTACTTCGACACATACTATCAGACCAAGGTAATAGAGGTTAGAAAGAACTGGGAAAGCACTGCCAACATCAGTTTTTAAACTGTTTATAACTTTACTATACTATGTGGAAACACGATCAATAATCCACCCATACACCCCAAATCAATAGAATTAAGATGATCCATGGTATCCATTCACATAATATCCTTAACTCATCCACAACATACCCAGTAAAACATCCATATTCACAAAACACAAGCGTTATCAACATTGTATTCTAAGTCATTGAAATTCTTTAGTATACAAATCGATAAGATGTGTATAAATAATATCTCATTCACTCACTATTAACATTGGATATGGATAAACTCAAAAACATCAGTTATCCACTTTTACACAGGCTTAATAGATATGATAGAAAATTATTTAATATTTAATTTAATATAATGGGTATGTGGAAAGTGTTGATAAGCATGAAAAGCCGTCTGATTCTTATCCTTGGAATCCTAGTGTTTTCCAGTATAGCTTCTGCCCAGTCAAGCGACCCTGTACAGATTGCTGAAGAATACCTCAGTCAGGGTGAAGTAAAAAAAGCAAGAGAGGAATTCGAAAAACTCTCTCGCAATCGTCAGTATATACCCAGAATTCACGATACATATTTCGGTCTTCTCATTTCTGAGAAAGATTATGATGAAGCTGAGAAATATTTGAAGTCTGTTCTGCGTCAAACCGATGGCAGCTTCAGATATGCCATAGATATGGGTGTTCTATATAGAGCCCAAGGAAATGACGCCAAAGCAAGTTCTTATTTGGATGAACTGATTGATGATATAGCCAGGGATGAAGATGTCCAAATGAGAATGAATAATATCAGAATCTTGGCATCAATATTCTTTGAGAAGAATTTTAGGGATAAGGCCATTCGTGCTTACGAAAAGGGCAGAGAATCTTATGGTCAGAGCGACTTGTTTGCCTTGGATCTGGCCAACGTCTATCGTGTTATGAATGAGAAAGAAAACATGATTACCGAATACTTAAACTTCTCCAAAACCCAACCTAGAAATGTTGGCTTTGTAAAGAACTCTCTGCAGCGTTATTTGACAGAACCAGCTGATATGGATACGCTTGAATTAGTTCTGTATGACTTTATTCAAGAGGAGGCAGGTAACCCAGTCTTTAATGAACTATTGGTTTGGACCCATCTTCAGCAAAAAAATTTCTCGGCTGCCTTACGGCAGGCCAGAGCCTTGGATAGACGAATGGAGAATAATGGGCAAAATATACTGAATGTTGGAATGATTGCTTTTGAAAATAATGACTTCAAAAATGCTTCAAAGGCTTTCGAATATATCATGACCGATTTTCCGGAGAGTCCGAACCAACGGCTCGCCCAACGCTATTCTCTTCTGGCAGAAGAAGAAGTGATAAAAACCACTTTCCCGGTAGATACCGCGGCTGTGAGAAAACTCATAGGCAAGTACGATATCTACAGGCAGGAATCGAGAGATATTTTTTCTGCAATTGAAGCCCAACGAAGAGTCGCCCTACTTCAGGCCTTTCAATTGAATGAAGTAGATGAGGCTATTAATACACTAACAGATCTGGTTAATCAGCCAGTTGGAAAACATCGGGTAATTGCTGAAGCAAAGATGGATTTGGCAGATATCTATCTGTTGGACAAGCAACCTTGGGAATCCATACTGCTCTATGGTCAGGTAGAAAGAATGTTTAAGGATGAGCCATTGGGTTATACTGCAAAACTCAAGAGCGCCAAGCTGTCATACTTCAAAGGAGAATTTGAATTGGCTCAAAGCCATCTCGATATTCTAAAACTAGCCACCTCTCGGGAAATAGCCAATGATGCTCTCGATCTCAGTATCTTAATCAAGAACAATACGGTTTTTGATACCACAGATGTCGTAATGCAATCATATGCCAATGTAGAGCTCATGATTTTCCAAAATCAGAAGAGAGAGGCCGTTCAAGCCATGGATTCCATGCTGGTTGCATTCGATGGACATTCTATTACCGATGAAGTACTTCTTCTCAAAGCCAATACCTTGAGAGAACTCGGAGACTTTCAACAAGCACTGGCCGCGCTGAAAATCATAAATGAGAAGTACTATTATGATATTCTTGGCGATGACGCCCTCTTCCTCACAGGACTTATTCAGGAGGAAAATCTACATCAACCAGAAGAAGCCATGAGAACATATACTGACTTGCTTACCAAATTCAAAGGAAGTATCTATGTGGCCGAAGCGCGAAGCAGGTTCAGAGAACTTCGCGGAGATTTCAACAACTAAAGTTTATGGCCAAGTCCTTCAACAACCTCAGGGTTGGTAAAAAATTCAGATTGACCAATTTCGGTGAAAAATATGAATTTGAAATAGAGGAAATTCTTGCAGACGGAGACTGTTATTTGAAAGATGTAAATACGTTGGAGAAATACAGACTTTTCGACCTTATAGGCTTGGGCAAAGGGGAAGATTTCGAAATAGAATCCCTCTGAATTCAAGTTATTCTTTCATTAATTCCAAAACATTTATTTCTCAAACACATTAAGTTTTAATACCTTCAACTTCCTCAACTAGGGAAGACCAAACCAAATAGACCCTGAAAATGCGTTTGAGCACGACCTTAAATAGTGTTATTTATGGCTTTGCCCTATTGGCTTTGCCCTTTTCCCTTTTCCCTCAAACAGAGCAACAAATCAAAAATGAGCTTGAAAAGAGAGGAATCAATACATACGAAGAGATTCAGGCCGAACTTCGAAAAAGAGGGATGACAGAAGCTGATGCAAGAAGACAAGCAAGGCTTTATGGCATCAACTACGATGACTATCTCAAAAAATATGTCCTGAAATCTGATGAAAAGGAAGGTCTTCAACCTATCACTTCCATCCAACTAGATACGATTAACTACACAACAGAACCGGCCGATACTTCTGGTATGTTGGAACCTCAGAAGCCAATTGAAGATAAATCTGAAGGGCTTCCATATTTTGGATATGATGTGTTCAATAGTAATCCCTACGCCAATCAACAAGGGCTTGTCGGTAATATTGATCCCGGCTATATCATTGGTCCTGGTGACGAACTAAGAGTTTATTTATGGGGAGAAGCTGAGTTTCAGTTCGAAGGTCAGGTAGATATCAACGGAAATCTATTTATCCCTAATGTGGGTCAGGTTTTTGTTTCTGGTACCACATACAGCAACTTGCACGAGAGGTTGAAGCAATATCTTTCAAGGTTCTATTCTGGATTAACCAAGTCTCCACCCGCTATATTTCTGGACGTATCATTAACCAAACTTAGACCTATTCGCATTGTGGTTATGGGGGAGTCAAAAAGCCCGGGATCACTCCTGATCAACTCTTTTGCCACCACCCTTAACTCTATCTATGCTTCGGGTGGAATAAAGACTTCAGGCTCACTTCGCGAAATTAAAGTCTTCAGAAACAATAAATTTATCTCAACCATAGACCTTTATGATTACCTCATCAAAGGTGCCGTATCTGAGGATATTCGCTTAATGAGCAATGATGTGATTTTCATTCAAAGCAGAATGAATAGCATATCCATTCAAGGCGAAATAAACAAGGAGGGTATTTATGAATTGAAAGGAAATGAAGGATTAGTGGATCTGATTGGTTTTGCTGGAGGGCTCAAACCATCGGCACACACACAATCTGTTACGGTAAAGAGAATAAAACCACTTATTGGAAGACCCAGGAATTCTGCTTTCGACAGAGAAATAATTACGCTGGATTATAGTGACCTTTTGATGCAAGGTCGAAACTTCGTACTTCAGGATGGAGATGAAGTTATTTTCGACCGAGTGTTAGACAAGTATGACAACATGGTTACTGTTGCCGGATCTGTATTCAGACCTGGTGAGTACGAATATACTGAGGGCATGTCCATTGCCAATCTCGTTCAGAGCGCTGGTGGTTTACGACCAAATACTTATTTCGAAAAAGTAGACCTATTCAGACGTGACAGAACAGGTGAGCTTAAGTTTCAGTCATTTAACCTTACTGAAATCATGGCCAATAACGGAAGACAGGATTTGATGCTTCAGGCAGATGACTCCCTAAAAATTTACAATAATGATGAGTTGAAAAATCTCGAAACGGTTTCAATCGAAGGCTTTTTGAATGAACCAAGAACTGTTCTTTGGAGAGAAAACCTCAGTCTTTATGATTTGATCTTCATGTCGGCTAATGTAGAAGATTTGGAATACAAAAACCGAATCTTAACCAGTCGAGCCGATTTATTGAGATTTCAACAAGGAAAAACAGAGTATCAGGTAATTCCTTTTAATCTGGATAATGTATTAGACAGAAAATTTAATGCTTTACTCAAACCAAAAGATCGGGTAATTCTGTATAGCCGCGACATTAATGAGGTTCTTGATCAATACGTAACCATTAGAGGGGCAGTTAAAAATGAAGGACGCTATTCCTTAACGGATAGCATGACTGTTGAAGACCTGATTCTTCAGGCAGGTGGTTTTGTGAGAACCGCCTTTAGAGATTCGGTCACCGTGTCACGTGAAAACTTTGATTTTACCGGCAATTTAATCGCCAGAGTTCGTAAGGTGCCTACTGATATGAGTTACCTACTGGGAAATTCCAACGAGTCAGCAAACACTTATTATTTAGAACACAATGACAATATCACGGTCGATTTAATCCCAGGTTCTTCAGAATCCAGGGAAGTTATACTTACCGGAGAAGTAAAATTCCCTGGCAGCTATTTCCTTCAAAGCAAAGAAGAGACTCTAAAAGACGTTATAGTCAGAGCCGGTGGAGTTTCTCTGAATGCATATTTGGATGGAGCTAAATTGTACAGAGATGGTCAGCAAATGGCCTTTTCTTTGGAAGACCTCTTATTGAAACAGAATGAAGATTTCAATTTGATTCTCCAGCCTAATGATAGCATTCATGTTCCCGAAGCTTACTACACTGTGAAGGTAGAAGGAGAAGTCAATAATCCCTCATTGCAAAAATATCAACCTAGGCAGAATGTAAGAGACTATATCAAAGCAGCAGGTGGTAAAACAAAAAACAGCCATAAAATTTTTGTAACCAACGCTAATGGGTTTACAGAACGCATTGGCTGGCTAGAGAACCCCAAAGTGCTCGATGGCTCCATTATTACTGTATCGGCCAAACCACCCAAGGAACCAAGGGAGCCTGGGAAGTTTTTAGAGAACTTTGGCACCATAGCCGCCATTTTAAGCTCGACTCTCACAACCATATATCTGGTGAACAATCTCAAATAATCTCTGGACTTCTTCATGAATGCTTAACATACTTTTAAAAAAATAGTATGCATGCATAACAAATTTTTTCTAACTTCGTAACCCTTCAAAGAGAATATGAAGAGAGAAGAAACTGTAGATCACCATATAAAAACTTGCTGGCACGCGATTTACAGAATGTATAATCAGGAAGCCGCCAAGCATAGCAGCACCACGTCTCAGGCATTCGTGGTGTTGAATATCGATCCGGTAAAGGG
>Ga0114899_1000804_pt1 | contig 20505 bp, 22 predicted proteins | sample MalvireepMed_215_FD_83497 | JGI IMG/M metagenome (GOLD analysis project Ga0114899, IMG submission 83497) | Marine viral communities from the Global Malaspina Expedition - Malaspina viral metaG DeepMed_215 | ecosystem: Environmental > Aquatic > Marine > Oceanic | place: Mediterranean Sea...
CCCCTAGGGGGTTCGAACCCCTGTTACCGCCGTGAAAGGGCGGTGTCCTAGGCCTCTAGACGAAGGGGACTAAAACTTTTCTTGAAGTCTTACCTCAAGAGCGCGCCATTTTATAGAGGCTTATTCTTCTTGTCAAAGTCTATTTAAAGATTTTTTCATTTATTTACTTTATGCAGATGAATTGAGTAAATCCAACTCGCCATCAACCATTTGATAAGTTTTTTGCATACTATCAGCCAACTTAAGATCATGAGATACAATTAAAAAGCTGGTTTTCTCAGTTTCATTTAACTCAAACATTAATTCATTGATCGATTGCGCTGTGTGAGTGTCAAGATTACCCGTTGGTTCATCGGCTAAGATACATGCAGGATTAGTAACCATAGCTCTTGCCAGCGCCACTCTTTGCCGCTCTCCTCCGCTTAACTCTGATGGCCTATGGGTTAAACGTGATGCCAAGCCTACTTTAGTGAGCATTTTTTCGGCAAGATCATAAGCTTCATCTTGAGAGTATTTGCCGATTATCAAAGGCATCGCAACATTTTCTAGTGCGTTAAACTCAGCTAATAGATGATGAAACTGATATACAAAACCCAATTTTCTATTCCTAATTTGACCTTGTTTTTTAATTGAGACTTGATGTATGTCTTGCTCACCAATCAGCACCTTACCTGAGTCTGGCGTGTCTAAACCACCCAGCACATGTAATAAAGTACTTTTTCCCGAGCCAGATGCACCGATAATTGCGACCATTTCTTGTTGAGCGATTGCGAGATTAACACCTTTTAAAACATCTACTTTATTCACTCCATCACGAAATGATTTTTGAATATTTGAGCACTGTAAAACTAATGGTTCAGAATTATTCATAACGAAGCGCCTCCGCTGGTTTTGTTTTTGAGGCCTTCCAAGCGGGATATAAGGTTGCCAAAACAGTTAGAGATAATGCTACTGTAGTTATCATCCAAACATCATCCCAATGTAATTCAGACGGTAAAAAACCGATAAAATAGACATCACCAGGAATCACGTTGACTCCAAGCAAATTTTCAATAAATCCAACCACTTCGGGCAAATTAACTGCTAGTGCAACGCCGCCGATCACGCCGAGCAATGTGCCTATAAATCCATTAATACTGCCTTGTACGATAAATATCTTCATAATGCTTAAAGGGCTAGCACCTAAAGTTCGCAATATCGCAATATCCGATTGCTTATCACTAACAACCATCACTAAAGTTGTAATGATATTAAAAGCTGCGACAGCAACAATTAATGTTAGTAACACTCCCATCATGGTTTTTTCCATCCTAATGGCTTTAAATAATGAACCATGAGTGTAATGCCAATCACCAACCGAATACCTATCGTCTAACTGGTTTCGTAATTCATACGCTGTCCACTGCGCTTCTAACACGTTGTTTGTACTGATCCTTAGTGCCGAAACCCTATCTCCTTTTCGAGTCAAAATTTGCGCGTCTTTAATATGGATCATAGCCAACAATCCATCGTGTTCAGATTTGACTTCAAATAAACCAACTACCGTAAACCTTTTTTGACGAGGAGAGAAACCTGCAGGAGAGAAAGTACCGCCATCGACAAACAAAACGGTGACTTTATCACCCATTGCAACACCAAGCTTTCTTGCCATACCAATGCCTAAAACCACACCAAATGATTTTGGTTTTAAATTATCCATTGATCCTTCCAACATATATTGATCAACGATAGAAACGTCTTTTTCTTTTTCAGGTAAGATACCTTGCATCAAACCAAACTGAGTATTGCCTCTTGCTTTAAACATCGCTTGAGTATCAATAAAAGGTGCAGTAGCGACCACTTGAGGATGCTTTTTAACTTCGAGTTCTAACTCTTGCCAATCTTGTAGTCCTTCTCCCCTTTCTGCAACAAACACATGAGGAACCATACCCAAGATCCTTTGCTGTAGCTCAGATTGAAAACCATTCATCACAGACATTACTGTAATCAAAACGATAGTGCCAAGAGCGATCCCAATCATGCTTACTAATGCTATAAATGAAATGAAATGATTAGTTTTTTTTGCTCGGGTATACCTTAGGCCAACCATAAGGGCGACAGATTTTTTCATAAAATTCCTAAATGAATCTTGAATAATTAAAAATAGGTAAACAAACCAATGGTTAGCGATTCTAACAACCAGGCATAACAGACAAAAGTACTTATTGCAGTTATTGCCAGATTAACTATGCTATAACTAAAAATAAGCTAACTTGTTCTAAGTTAAGAGACAACTCAATGACTGAAAATGAAAAACAAGACGAGAGACGTGAGTATTTTCGAATTAAAAACTGGATAGTGATTAACCACGAAATAGTGGAGTCACTTGATAACGAGAAGGATACAGCAGGATCCAATACTCAAAACTCTCCTCGAATAACACTATTACAAGAACTCACTCAATTAGAAAACGAAAACCTAAGTTATCTCAGCTCCTTAACCGATAAACAAAGTCAACTTGGTAATTATTTACTTAGCATGAATAAAAAAATGTCGCTGTTAACTCGCTTTGTGATCCAGTCACTCAATACTGAACAACAAGATCTGACCGAAGTTGATATCAGTGGTGGGGGTATGCGCTTTAAAACTCATAAGCCGCATCATATAGACGAGATAATGAAGCTTGAAATAGTCTTGATCCCAGAATGTGTTGGCTTGGTAGCTTATGGCAGAATAGTTGATTGTGCTCCAGTCGATGATAGTGATCTGTTTGAAGTCGCATTAATATTTGTCAGGCTTAAAGAAAATGATCGTGAAGCAATCATCAAGCACGTTTTTACGCTTCAATCACAACAATTGCGCGATAGTAGCTCAGAGTAATATTAATTTAATTCTCTTTATTACTTTAAATCAGTAAGTTAGCGGAGTATATTAAGAATAATTCTAATTAGGAGCTAGAACATGAATAATAAAAAACCTACGGCACTCTTTACATCAGGATTATTTGCCATCTTGCTAGGTTTATCACCTATGTCATTTGCTAATAAGATGAGTGTTCCTGTTGGCGGACAAACCTCACAAGAAATACAAAAGCCCAAACACGGACAATCAATGCAGCAAATTGAATCTGAATTTGGTCAGCCTATAGAGAAAAGCGTTACTGTAGGCGAACCACCAATCACCAGCTGGAAATACAAAAAATTTACTGTCTACTTTGAACATAACAAAGTGATCCACTCAGTATCTCATCGTTCATAGTAAGTTTTATTAATTAACTATTCCCAAATGGCCCAATTTATTGAGCCATTTTTTCTATTTCACTTTCAGTTAAGGTCTCAAACTGTAACCTTTGAGTGGGGTAAGCCATTTCAGCTTGATTAATTTGAATGATATCGGCTATCTCAAATAATATATTTTGCTTGATCTCATGAAAATTAATCCAATCAGTTGTTTTGGTAAATGTATATACAAAGAAATCGATTGATGATGCCGAAAATTGATTAAAATTAACGATCAAAGTTTGCGTTGAATCAATATCTGGGTGTGATTGCAGCATAGCTTTCACTTGCTCGACAATTTTTCTCATTTCATTAATGTCATCATAACGGATCCCAATGGTTTCATAGATCCGACGATTTTTCATACGCGAAGGGTTTTCCACTGTAATACTATTAAATATCGCATTAGGCACGTATAACGGACGTTTATCAAAGGTTCTAATACGAGTCTGTCGCCAACCAATATATTCTACGGTTCCTTCTATATTACGATCATTCGAGCGTATCCAGTCGCCAACCGAAAAAGGTCTATCCAAATAAATCATCAGACCGCCAAAAAAATTAGCTAATAAATCTTTGGCTGCAAAACCAATCGCAATGCCCCCAATTCCCCCAAACGCCAGCACCGCACTGATACTGACCCCCATGGTTTGTAATATTACTAATGTGGTAGTTATACTAACTGATACACGCAATAACTTGCTGATAGCTTCAATGGTCGAATGATCAATTTTATCCTCAGCTATTTTATCTTTATTTGACTCTGCTAAGTTTTGCTCAGCCTCTCTAATGAAACGAACCAAAAACCAACTAACGACAAAAACCAGAGCAACATCTCTTAATTTAGGGGGGATAGGAAATTCAAACAAATAATTGATGATCACCCAGCCGCCAATCCCCCAAAACACCGCAACAATTGGTTTAGAGATAGAAACTAAAATGGCATCGTCCCAATTATTTTTAGTTTTACTCAACTGCCGATGCAGTTTGGTATATAAACGCCGCCATAAGAAATTAACGAGCAAAGTTATAAATACGACTAAAAACACCTTTAAAATAAAGGTCGAGTCGCCTAGATTATTTTCAAACCAAATTTCTATTTGTGACAGATCCATAAATTCATCCCAGTGATATCTGTGTAAATTGTTCTAATCGAGCAGACAAGTGTTGCCATCTTATAGTTTGTTTTAATGAATCTAAACCAGTTGCTGGCTTCTTCATCTGTAATTTTTCCAAGCGATTATGACATTCTATTGGCTGACTATAACAATCGAGCTCATCAATAACTTGCTTAGCCGCTTCATTATCATTACAGACTAAAATCATATCGCACCCTGCTCTTAAGGCTAATTTGGCTCGTTGCCGAAAACCACCGACCGCTTCAGCGCCTTTCATTGAAAGATCATCTGAAAATATAACGCCATCAAAACCTAATTCTTCCCGTAATATTTGTTGCATCCAAATACTCGAAAAACCAGCTGGTTTTTCATCAACTTGTGAATAAATAATATGCGCCGGCATTACTGCTAACAGTTCAGAACTTAGTTGAGAAAACGCTCGTATATCTTTGTTTTTTATCTCTTTTATACTGCGCTCATCATAAGGTATTGAAACATGAGAGTCAGCGATAACGCTGCCATGTCCTGGAAAATGTTTACCTGTTGCGCCCATTCCGCCATCCCTCATACCTTCAATAAAAGCTTTTCCTAATTGGGTAATTTCTTCAATTGAAGTTGAAAAAGCCCTGTCACCTATGACCAAACTAGATTGATGGCCTAAATCTAGAACCGGTGCAAAACTTATATCACAACCAACTGACTGAACTTCTAAAGCCATTAACTCACCTAAATCACGGGAGTAACTGATAGCATCATCAGGCATGATTTGATAATAGTTTCCCAATGTTGCCATAGGAGGCAGTTTTGAAAATCCGTCAGTAAATCGTTGTACACGCCCACCTTCTTGATCTACGGCAATAATAATTGAAGGATTAGCGGACCTAATTGCATTAGTTAAAGACAGTACTTGATCCGCGGATTCAAAATTCCGACTGAACAAAATCACGCCGCCTACCAAATTATTAGTAATTAATTCGATATCATCAGGCGAGAGCACTGTGGATTCAATGTCCAGCATAACGGGGCCAATTATAGGCATTTATTTCTCTTTAAGAATTTTGTTTGATTAGCCGCTATTCTAACAGGCAAAAAAAATCCTGCAATTGCAGGAATTTACAAAATTGGATTTATTTAAAAATTAGGCTTAAAGTCATTCATCACCTAATAATTGTTTTTTCATTTCTTGATTAAGCGGTTTGTCTCCGATCCAAGTTTTTAAAAATGCGCTGTAAAAACCTTTGCCAGTGATCAGACCTTTTTCGACCCCATTGACTAAAACAGAGGTTCCTTTACCAGGCAAATAGTCGACCCAAACTTTATCACCTGCTTTAATTTGAGAACGCCAGATCAGATTAAACTGCTTTATTTTAGACTCCAACTTGATTAATTCATCTTCGTCATGATTAACCGTAAAACCTAGATTGAGCGCTCTAATTAACGCGTCAGGTTTAATCGTTGAATCCTTAGAGTAAATAAAAAAACGCTTCGCACCATTACTGGCGATTATTTCTTTTGCATTAGATAAGTCTTCTTGTAAGTATAAACCGCCGATATATATAGCCTGACGAGCACTAGTTTTAACCGCGGCGCCTCTTAACCTCAACTCTTCCCCGCCGGATGAGACGGTAATTACTTCATCAATATTTACACCCACTATCTCTTCAGCTTGAAGCGCAAAAACAATACCTAGTGCTAATAAAAGACTATAGATGATTCGAGATAAAAATTTTTTCACAACCTGCCCCAACAAAAACAATATAGTATGTCCAATCCTGAAATAAACTTTGTTTTTATAATCAATGAATTAGCAACACCGAGACTACAAGAACACAAATCCTTATGCAACCATGATAGAACAATTATTAACCAATACAATAATACTCATCACAGATTCAATAAATATTTAACATTTTTAAATTCACTACCCTGAATAAGACTGGCATTCTAATGACTAGTTCAATCAAGTAATCCATCATTTGACTTCTATAAGGCTTGAAGGCTTGTAACAAGCAGTATATCCTCATGCAGCTAATATTCATGGTAATGATTAAAAGTTGGTATAAACCAACCAAACGAAAAGGTAAATATCAAATGAAAAAACAAGCCTACTTTAATAAGCTAGTTTTGGTTGCATGCATTACAGGTGCTTTAAGCGCTTGTCAGCCCGAACAGCCAAAACAGCAAGCGGTTGAATCAAAAGACCCCACAGCTGCTGAAAAAGCGGCTGAAGCAGTCGCATATGTAGCTAATGCCGAAGCAACACTAGAGAAAGATTACGAAATCCAAGCCAAAACCTACTGGATTCAGGCTAATTTTGTTACAGAAGATACTAATGCCCTTGTAGCCAAAGTAAGCGAAGAAGCGACCAAAGTTGGTGTTTCACTCGCTTTAGGTGCCAAGAAATTTAACGGTGTGGAAGTCGATTACGATACTCGTCGTAAATTAGAAATATTAAAAGCAGGTTTAACTTTACCTGCCCCTGAAAATGACGCGTTAACCGCTGAACTAGCTAAAATCACCTCAAATTTAGATGCGACTTATGCTAAAGGCGAAACTGCTGATGGCGTAACTTATAACTTAGGTGAAATGAGCAATACTCTGGCCAATGCAGAAACAACTCATCAAGAAAAATTACAAGCCTGGCTAAACTGGCGTAAAGTTTCACCACAAATGCGAGCTGATTATCAACGTATGGTCGAAATTGCTAATCAAGGCTCTGTTGAATTAGGCTTTAAAGATACCGGCGCTCTATGGCGCTCAAAGTACGATATGCCTGCGGATGACTTTGCAACAGAGATGGATCGAGCATGGGGACAAGTCAAGCCACTATATAATTCACTTCAATGTCATGTTCGCGCTAAATTAAATGAAAAATATGGTGACGATGTTGTTTCACAAACTGGACCTATTCCTGCTCATCTTTTAGGAAACATGTGGGCACAGAGCTGGGGAAACATATTTGATGATGTCGCCCCAAAATCAGAAGTTAAAACGACTGATTTGACTCAGCGGCTTGCAGCAAAGCAGTACAGCGAAATTGAAATGGTTAGAACCGCAGAAAATTTTTTCACATCACTTGGATTTGAAAAGCTTCCTGATACCTTCTGGACACGTTCATTGTTCCTTGAACCTCGCGACCGTGCTGTACAATGTCACGCAAGTGCTTGGGACTTAAGCCCAACAGATTACCGTATTAAAATGTGTATCAAAAAAGACGCAGAAGATTTTAATACCATTCACCACGAATTAGGGCATAACTTCTATCAGAGAGCTTATAACCTAAAGCAGCCTGTTCTTTATAGAGGGAGTGCAAACGACGGATTCCATGAAGCTATAGGCGATACTGTTGCATTATCAATCAATGATAACTATCTAAAACAAATCGGTTTAATCGACGAAGTCGCTGATGAAGCCGGAGATCTTCCTTATTTAATGAAAATGGCGCTTGAAAAAGTTGCGTTTTTACCTTTTGGTTTATTAGTCGACAAATGGCGTTGGGGTGTATTCAGCGGAGAGATTCCAGCAGATCAATATAATAAAGGCTGGTGGGATCTTCGCGAGAAATACCAAGGTATTAAAGCGCCTATAGCAAGAACAGAAACGGACTTTGACCCAGGTGCTAAATATCACGTACCGGGAAATACACCTTACTCTCGTTATTTCCTAGCGCACATTTTACAATTCCAGTTCCACAAAGAACTTTGTAAGATATCAGGCAATGAAGGTCCACTTCACCGTTGTTCAATTTATGGTAATAAAGAAGCTGGTGCTAAACTCAATGCAATGCTAGAAATGGGTCAAAGTAAACCTTGGCAAGAAGCTTTACAAACTATGACAGGCTCGGGTGAAATGGATGCTTCTGCAATTCTTGATTACTTTGCGCCATTACAAAAATGGTTAGATGGTCAAAACCAGGGACGTCAATGTGGTTGGTAGTTAGTTGAATAACGCGCTTTATATTTAAAGCGCGTTTTCAAACACTCAATAAAAAAGGGATGCTAGATTGCATCCCTTTTTTATTAGTATGAATCAGCTTGAGGCTAATAACCATCGGAAAACAAAACTAACTGAACCCCTTGAATAGACCAAGGAGCCCTGCCTCCAGTCGGAATTGGCATCGCTTCGTATTTTAAACTACCGTCTTCGTTTTTTTCTGTATTCAAACAATTAACCATCAAGTTTACAAACTCGCTTGCGGCAACTTGATTTTTCCAACAACGATAACCATCGGGCCACTTTAAACTTAACTCTCTCGGCCTTGTTCCGCCAACTCCAGGAACAACACCAATATCAGCAAACCGTCCCTCATGGTTTTCATAACCTGCTTCGACCATTAAGAAATCAAGTCTGGAGATAATCGATGTAGCAACCCGGCTATTCCAACATAACATCGGAGTACGATCAGCTTTATTATTTAACCAGTGAGTTGAAAAAGACGCGAGCAAACTCCAACCACTATTCATTTTGGCAGTTGAGTAAACATCGGAAGTGATCGCTGCTTTCATTACGTTATTAACGTTTTCCCAAGTTACTCCACTTTGAGGCACGCCAGCCTGAAGAAAAATTTCATTGGTGGTTTTAACCGCCATATCCTTATCTTCATCGTTCCATTCAACGCCAGCCTCTATTCCTCTTGCTAGAATTTCAGCTCGATACATTAAGCCATCGGCAGAATGAGAAACCTGCATTAAGCCGTTACGTGGTTTCGGCCAAAAGAACGCTTCTAAACGATCGTGCCAGCTACTTACAGCTTCGCCAACAGGCTGTCTCTGATACATTGGGGTAAATGGGTCTTCTTCAATCCACGATACAATTGCTTTAGCAAAATCCTCATCAGTGCCATCATGTGACGGAACTTCCGGTGGGTAAATATCTTCTCCGATCACAGCCAAACCTGCATCATCTATAACCACTGGAGCATGACTTGGTGTTTCTATGTCGGCTTGAATCCTTGCCTCGGCGTATGCAGTAAATAAATCTTGCTCTAAGAAAGTTAATCCATCCCAAAAATCTAATGCTTGATCAGTCAACCTAGCGTAATTCCCGCTTGGATCTTTAAGGTTTCTGACTCTTTTGAGCATATCCAAGTTCATCAGAAAAAAAGCTTCCGTCACTTGGGTGCTATCTCTGTTTAACCAAGGAACCATTAAACGGTTTATTACCTCTAAGCTAAATCTTTTATCGTCCTCAATTATCTGATGCAGTTTGTCATTACTAGGCTCAATTGACATTACCCCTTCTCGCCACGCCTCATGGTCAGAAAACCGCTTAAACCATACTTTCCACGCTGCAACATAAAGCGCTCTGGGAATCTGGTAATGATCAGCATTAGGGAAAATGGTATTTTTCATTGAGTCTTCCTGTGCAAATAAAACTTAATAAGTTGAGCAATACTTTTAAGCATATTAAAGCAATTTTTTTATAATACAAAGTGCTTATAAGATCTGATAGCTTGAGAGCCACGTTTTTTAATTTTGTATATTTATCTTTTCATCAGGCTAACTATAGACCATCTTGATTTAGCCTGTGTGAATCCGGATAAATTTCAGTTAAAATAGCTGCCAATTTTACGATCCCTTATTCATCCCGCTTAGGAGCAACCATGGAATTATCAGCATTAACCGCTATTTCTCCAGCTGACGGCCGCTATGGCAGTAAAACAAAAGAATTAAGAGCTATATTTAGTGAGTTTGGTTTAATCAAATACCGTGTAATCGTCGAAGTTAGATGGTTACAATCATTAGCTGCAAATGAAAAGATAGCTGAAGTTGCGACTTTCAGTGACCAAGCCACTCAAGTTTTAGACAATATAATCGACAACTTCTCTGAAGCCGACGCGCAGCGAGTAAAAGACATTGAAAGCACTACCAACCACGACGTCAAAGCGGTTGAGTATTTCTTAAAAGAAAAAACTAGTGACAATGATGAGATCAGCTCAGTTAGCGAGTTCATTCACTTTGCTTGTACCTCTGAAGATATTAATAACCTTTCATATGCTTTAATGTTACGTGATGCAGCTATGGTGGTTTGTGAATATCAAGATAAGATTGTCAACCAAATTGCAGATCTCGCGCATGAATACGCAGAAATACCGCTTATGTCTCGAACTCATGGACAACCAGCGTCACCAACCACATTAGGTAAAGAAATGGCTAATGTGGTTGCCCGACTTCAACGTCAGCAAGCTCAGTTTGACCGAGTACAGCTAATGGGAAAAATTAACGGTGCAGTTGGTAACTATAACGCTCACATATCAGCTTACCCTGAAGTTGATTGGCAAGCATTTGCTCAAACGTTCATAGAAGGACTAGGTCTTACGTGGAACCCTTATACAACTCAAATTGAGCCACACGACTATATTGCTGAGTACTTTGATGTGATCACTCGATTTAATACTATTTTAATAGACTATGATCGTGATATTTGGGGATATATAGCCATAGGGCATTTCAAGCAAAAGACTATCGCCGGTGAAATTGGCTCTTCTACAATGCCGCATAAAGTTAACCCTATCGACTTCGAAAACTCTGAAGGTAACCTTGGGATCGCCAATGCGCTATTTACTCACTTAGGTCAAAAACTGCCAATTTCACGCTGGCAGCGCGACTTATCTGACTCTACTGCGCTAAGAGCTTTAGGTGTAGGTGTTGCTCACTCATTAATCGCGTATCAAGCGACACTAAAAGGCATTTCAAAGTTACAGGTTAATACAGACTCGCTTGCGGCTGAACTAGACAAAAACTGGGAAGTTCTAGCAGAACCAATCCAAACAGTTATGCGCCGTTATGGGATAGAAAAGCCATATGAAAAATTGAAAGAGCTAACTCGTGGCAAACGTGTCGACCAAGCAGGCATGCAAGCTTTTGTTGATCAACTCGAAATGCCTCAAGAAGCCAAAGACTCCCTAAAAGAATTAACACCGGCTAATTATATCGGTAATGCTATTGATCAGGCGAAGCAAGTTTAATCTAACTATGACCCAGAAATTCAACCTTCTGGGTCAAGTTTATCTCTAATATTCACTTTCTCACTATTTATGCTTAATAATTTCAATCCTTCTGAATTTTTATCGCAACATTGGCAAAAATCTCCTTGCTTGATTAAAAACGCGCTAAGCAACCCACCAAATTATATTAGTGCCGCTGAGTTGGCCGGATTGTCATTGGAAGACGAAGTAGAATCTCGTATTATTCGAAGTGACAAGCAAAGCTGGCAAATACAAAACGGACCATTTCTTGAAGATGATTTTGAATTATTACCCGAGTCCCACTGGACTTTGTTAGTCCAGACTCTCGATTATTGGCTACCCGAAACTCAACCACTTTTAGAACTATTTCGATTTATTCCCCGCTGGCGCTTTGACGACTTGATGGTCAGCTATGCTACTGATGGTGGCGGTGTAGGTCCGCATTTTGACAATTATGACACCTTTTTAATTCAAGCCTCAGGTCAAAGACGGTGGCGAGTAGGCGCAAAAGGTCTATTAACGCAGCAAAAAAATGTGATTGATGGTTTATTACATTTAGAAAAATTTCCGACAGTAATCGATATCGTTATGCAACCGGGTGATATTTTATATATTCCGCCTAAAACGGCCCATTGGGGTGAGTCAATCGGTGAGTCAATTGGTTACTCTGTCGGTTATCGTGCGCCGCAAACTAGAGATATCTTCGCCCTTCTTGCTAATCATTTAGACTGTTCCGAAGAGAATCGATTTTTTAATGATTCATATCGAAGCGCTCCCAATAATTCAAACAAAATTGAACCGGAATTACTTGACTGGGCAAAAAATGAAATCATTAAAATTGCTAATAATCAAGAACTTATAGCGGGCTTGTTAGGTAATTCATTAAGTAACTCTAAGGTAGACAGAGTTGATACTGATCAAGAAACAACCTCAATACTGCAGCAAAATATTGCTAGCATAACCTTATTTAGCGGGCTCAACGCAAATTGGTGTGAAGTTGAAAACAAGCTACAAATTAATATTGAAGGTGAAACATTATATCTCGCTAGTGAATGTTCTGATTTAATTGAAATGCTCTTCTCTGGCGAAACCGTTGATATTAAAGGGCTACAGAAAAACCAGCCAAAATTTGATTTTTCTGAATCTTTAGCTACGCTGATAAATATGGGGAACTTTTTGGTTAAATAGTAGTCGCGTTATGTCTAATGTCAGTAGCTCAACACTCAAAGATTTTGATTTTGTTCAGGTCAATTGGCAAATAGCATCTTTAGAAATTATGCAGATCCGCGAAAAAGTATTTATTATTGAGCAGCGGTTTGATAAAGAAACATTAATCGACAAAGATGATCCCAACAGTTTTCATATTTTAGTCAAAGATAAATCAGGAAAATCCGTCGCTTGCGGCCGGCTTAATCAAATGGGTCGAATTGGTCGAATTGCCGTATTAATTGGTCAACGAGGTGCAGGCATTGGCACAATGCTACTCAGCAAACTCATCAGAATCGCAGAAAAAAGTAAAATAAACACCCTCACCCTCAATACAGAAACCGACCTAACTCACTTTTACGATCAGCAAAAATTTCATGTTGATGGCCCTGTATTTATGAAACAAGGTGTTCCCTTCCAGCGAATGAGAATGAGTTTAGGTTAGAGCGTGTTATTTATTAGATTCAGTCTTAGACAGCACAGCCATTGTTAATCTTGAAATACATATTTTATTACCCGCTTCATCTTTAATTCTAATATCCCATACTTGAGTAGAACGCCCTAAATGCACAGGTTTAGCAGTAGCGTAAACAAATCCAGTCTTTATCGACTTAAGATGATTTCCATTCACTTCAAGACCGACACAAAAATGCTTGTCGTCGACTGCTAGATAAGCAGCCATACTACCAACAGTTTCAGCTAGTGCAATAGAAGCGCCGCCATGTAATATCCCCATAGGCTGATGAGTTCGTTTATCAACCGGCATAGACGCGGTTATAAAATCATCGCCTATATCAGTTATTTCAATACCTAAATGATCAACCAAACTATCGGTTCGACTCTGCTTTAACCCTTGCAAAGAAAATTGTTTTTTCCAGATCTTCATAATTTAAGCCTAACTCATTATTTTCGATTGATCCGATCGACCCACGCCATGCCTAATGCAGAAAGCACAAAAGTTAAATGCACTATGACGTACCACTTTATATTGCTTTCGGTTATATCTTGCAACGCCATAAACTTTTGCAACAGATGTATAGATGATATAGCGACAATTGAGGCTGCAACCTTTTGCTTTAATGAGCTAGCGTCTAATTTACCCAGCCATGAAAGCTTTTCCGCACCGTCATCTATGTTGAGCTGTGAAACAAAGTTTTCGTAACCAGAAAACATCACCATCACGATTAAACCGCCCACCAATGCCATATCCACAAGCGATAGAATAACTAAAACAAGTTTTGATTCATTCATTGTGAGTATTAAAGGCAGGGTGTGTATTACCTCTTGAAAAAACTTAATTCCCAATAAAATAAGCCCAAGGCTTAAACCTAAATATATCGGTGCTAAAACCCAGCGGCTAGCATACATAAATTTCTCAAAAGTTTTTTCTATCATTTTTGTCTTCTATTTAGGTTAATTTCAAGTTTATTGATAAACTCATTACTGACATCGATCCTAAATAAGTTACAGTTATGAGTAAAGGTGTTTATTTAAAGCAAGTATTTAAGGCCTAGTCAGTTCATCTAAATAATAAATATTCTTTAAAGCTTGTTCTTTGGTACTACCACAAATTTCTTCACAAGCTCGATATGAGGCACAAAACTCAGGGTAATTCTCTTGCCCCCAGATACGACAGGTTAACGTTACGGTATCTAAATTAACGCAGGCAACTCCAGACGGCTTACCGTCGGGCATATTCGGTAGAGGACTAGTAATCGTTGGAGCAATGCAACAAGCCCCACAACCAATTCGGCACTTCATGTATGAATCATCTTAATTAATAATTACTTATTCTTACATACAATCTAGCCTGTGTGAATTGCGAGAAATCATTGCGAACTTGCGGTCAGTAGATTGCTGCGGCATACTTTATCGATGGAAAAAAACATCCAAATCAATCAAAACAGACAAATAAACTCACTGGGTGAATTAAAAAATGAGGCTTTGGCTTTATTTAACTCTGCTCAAAAAGAAATCCAGATCTATTCTCATAATTTAGACCCAAGAATTCTTAGCTCTTCACAAATCGAAACGGTCATTAAAGGTTTCATCCGCTCTAGTCGTTATGTCAAAGTAGAGCTGTTGATTTACGATGAAAATAACATGAGAAATTTCGATCATCGACTGGTGAGGCTAAGCCAAAGATACACGAGTAATGTTAAAATAAAAATAGTACCAAAAGACTTTCATGAAAATCACTTTACTTTTTATTTAGTCGATAACAGAAGAATGGTTTATCGCTCTAATTTTGAGCGATTTGAAGCAGAATATTTGCAGCTGCCCAATGCCAAAGTTAACCAGAAGAGCCGTTTATTCGATGATATTTGGCAACAAAGTGACCCGGCCAGCTTCTTACGTGCCCTAACTTTATAAGAACTAACTTAAGAGCATCACTATGAAAAAGCAGGCTATAAAAATTCTTTTGATTTTCGGCATGATTCTTTTCAACTTTGTTAATGCAAAAACCAGTGAGAATAACAAACACTATCAATATCAACTCAATTATCTGCAAGCATCTCAGGTAATTAATGTTATTCAACCCCATCTCTCAAAAGATTCCATTTTAACAGGCAAAGGTAATATTCTTTTCGCCGAAACTTCAGTAGAAAGCAATCAAACCATTATTTCAATGTTACAAATGCTAGATAAAGAGCAACAGCAATTCTTAGTAGAAGTAAAAATACTTAATCACAAACTCGATGATTGGGAAAGAAAGGCAACGAAAATAATCAAAGGTAGTAGTAATAAACCAGTTCAAAACAAACGATACTCGACAAAATCAATGGAAAAATCTGCTCGCTTCTTTCAGTTACGATTAATAGAAGGTTATCAAGGGTTTATTAATACAGGCGAGTCTTTCCCAACCAATCACCTACTTTTAAAGCATAATAAGTTTTTACCACAGACAAGTTATCGCAAAACTTCTAGTGGCTTTTATGTCAAAGTAAGAGGTGTTGAGAAAGACCGAGTTATACTTAATATTTCAGCTCAAGCGCAACAAAGACAAAATGGCTCTACGGCCATTTCTAACTCTGAATCATCATCTCAAATTACAGCGAATAAAAGTGAATGGACTTTACTTTCTGCTACCGAAGGTAACAGGCAAGGAGATAACAGAAAACATTACAACGTATCATCAATTCAAGATAACAAGCATTGGTACTATATTCGCGTAACCAATATTAATTAAACTCAGCCTGGGTTAAATAATAACTCTCAAAAACGGATCTACTGAACTCTTGTTTTTACTCGAGTCTGAAACCAACCTTTAAAGTCACTTGAAAATGCCCTACTTTACCATCAACTATGTGACCTCGAGTTTCAGTAACTTCAAACCAATCTAAATTTTTTACCGATTTATTGCATTCCGTAATGGCGTTATGAATGGCATCTTCGATACCTATTTTGGACGAGCCAACAACTTCTATCTTTTTATATGTGTGATTAGACATAAATTACTCCTTTTGGAACAGATAGAATAATTATAGTCCTTCACAGCAGAATTATTAAATATGTCTTTGCATTAATAAAAGTTGCTCTAATTTAACCGATGCATGAACTAAAGAATCATTGCCTTTTTGAAAAAATGTCAATTCGCCTGCAGCAAAAACGGACTGGCCTTTGTTGACTTGATTATTAATCAATTCGATTAAGTTTGGTTTAAACGCTGAAATATCAAAATAGTTGGCTTGATTAGTCGTCTTTCGGTTAACCGCTAATGAAAAGCGGACGAAGTCATAACTATCGGTTTTACTAATATGTTCTGGTTCACGGGTTAACCGACCAATAAGTTCGCAACGCATAACACTTTGTGACATCGCAGGCACTTGAATAAATGATTCAACTTTCAGCGATAGCTTGGGAAGTGAATAAGACTCGAACTCTGGCGTAGAATCAAACATCCTCCCTTTAACTTCAAGCCACAAATTATCTAACTCAAGACGATTAACCTCCTCTGCATTATCGCCATAAAAAATGGCTGAAATATAAAAAACTTTACCGCCTTTAGCAGGAATAGAAAACAAGCACACTATTGAAGCCACATTTTCAGTGTTATAACGTAAACAATCTTTTTTTACCATTGGGGCGATCAAATGAGCATCGGCTCTGAAATAAGGCATTAAATTTCTCATTACTATTTCTATCAATAAATTATGTCGATAATAACCCGTATTCCCCCTTTAACACAAAATCTAACCTGTTACTTTTCTGTTATTTGTTAACTGTAAATGCTTAGCCCAAACCATAGATAATGAGATAACAAATAAGTCTAGAGCTACAGAGTGAATTAACGTATATTTCAACACTATAAAATTCCTCCTTTTGTCGTATTAATCGCTTTTTTGAGATCGCTTATTTGTGTATAAACAGTACCGCAAAGAACTAAAATATCTAGCACCTATAGCTATACCCGCGGCTTTGTCACAATTAGCACAAATGGCAATGGGCGTAATAGATACTGTGATGGCTGGTCACTATAGTAATGATGCATTAGCGGCCATTGCAATTGGCACCAGTTTATTGCACCCAGTATTGGTCTTCTTTTTAGGTTTATTCTTAGCCTTCAACCCAATCATCGCACACTTTAAAGGTGCAGATAGCAACTCAAAAATCGGCTCGCACTTCAGGTTAGGGTTGGTGCTAGCCATACTTTTTTCACCTATTGCTATTTTGCTTTTACTTAACGGCCAATTATTACTCGCTTATATCGGTGTCGACGAAAGCGTCTCCCAAATTGCTACAGACTACTTGCACGCCACAGTGTGGGGAATGCCAGGGTTATTGTTATTTCTAGCGTTAAGGTTTTGCAATGAAGGCATGTTTTCAACTCCTGCCATCATGACTTCGACTCTAATCTCTATTCCATTCAATATCGCCTTAAATTACTGGTTTATGTACGGCGGTTACGGCGTTGAAGAAATGGGCGCTGTGGGCCTCGGTTACGCGACTAGTTTAGTTTGGACTATGATGTTTTTCGGTTTACTTATATACACAGCTTTGACACCAAAATACCGTTCATTTGAAATATTCAAACACAAAACGCTGCCCATTTGGGATGACATTAAAGAAGTGCTTAAATTGGGTTTACCAATGGCAGTCACTCTCGGTTTTGAGATCACCATGTTTGCCGCGGTTTCATTGATGATCGCAAAATACGCCACTGAGATAATCGGCGCACATCAAATTGCGGTCAATATTGCATCTATTTGTTTTATGATCCCATTAGGCGTATCACAGGCGATAACAGCTAGAGTCGGTTATTTTGCCGGTAAAAAAGACTCAGCTGCTACACGATTAGCTGGCTTTGTAGGGATCACAAGTTCAGTCGCCTTTATGACACTAACAGCTAGTATCATGATGTTTATACCTGGATTATTGGTCGTGTTTTACACTCAAGACCAGCAAGTAATTGATATCGCTATCGGATTATTATTTTTTGCGGCTATTTTTCAATTTTCTGATGGCTTGCAGGTTTCCTCTGCAGGCGCACTGCGCGGCTTAAAAGATACTAAAATTCCAATGCTCATTACTGCAGTTTCATATTGGTTGGTCGGATTTCCCGTGGGCTATTATTTGGCTGAAGAACTTAATTACCAAGCCAATGGTTACTGGATCGGTTTAATCGCAGGTCTGAGTACCGCTGCAATTTTATTATTAAGACGTTGGGTTAAATTATCCAGAAAAATGGAACAGGTCATTTCCTAATAACGAAAAACAGAGCTTACTAAAACTCAGTTTAATCAATGATTTTTTAAATGGTAAGATCTTGCTCCAGCCGCCAGGTAACGCAGTTGGCACACCATTCGTTTGGCAGTGGCTTCCCTAATCTCTTGAGTTGCATCTAAAGTTTCTGCGCCAGCGTTAAATACCACCGCGACCATCGCTTCAGCTTGAGCGTAGGCAGACTCTTTTCCGTAACCGACCCCTTGCATAAAATCACTTAGCTCGACGATAAAAAACTGAATTTCTCTCGAAACCGCGCTTCTCAGCGCATAAGTTGTACCGGATCGCTCATGAAATAACACCCTAAATACATTTGGGTTATTATTCGTAAATTCCATAAAAGTCTCTACAGAGGTATAAATAACACTGCCGCCTTTTTCAAACCTTTTGCGTGCTTTTCGCATTAGTTGACGTAGCGCTAGTCCGCTTTCATCGACCAAAGTTAGACCCAACTCCTCCATGTCTTTAAAGTGACGATAGAAAGAAGTTGGCGCTATCCCAGCTTCTCTAGCCACCTCCCTTAAACTTAAACTGGCGAAGCTTTTATCAGCACTTAGCTGGTTTAGCGCTGACTCAATGATAGCTCTTCGAGTTTTTTCTTTTTGCTTTGAGCGACTAATCGTCATTCTTCATCTCTTTTTATATCTTGCTTTACACAATCAAATTTTCTACTCAACAGTTTACACGAAAATCACAGCAACAAAAATTTGAGCGTACAAGTGTATTTAATTACAAAATTATCGGTTGTGTTAACTATACTCTGTCTATATAATCACCAACTTTAAGCGTACACGCGTACGCACAAATACAGACTGCAACTTCACTACATTGGAATACTTTAGCTATGATTCAAACAGAAAATGTGACAAACAAGTCTAAACCTAAGATAATTTGGCTAAATAGTTTAGTATTTAGCATCACATTTGTAATCGCAGTTATTGGCGTATCCCTGTACGCTTATATCTATGGCTATGATGCTGCGACCATTTCAGGATTTATTATTGCTACTGGCTATTGTGGCATGTCTATTACCGCAGGATATCACCGATTATGGTCACACAGAGCCTATGAAACCAACTCAATAATCCGCTTTATCTTTGCAATTGGTGGTGCATTTGCAGTTCAAAATAGCGCATTGCATTGGTGCTCTGATCACCGCGTACATCATAAACACGTTGATGATAATGACGTTGACCCTTATTCAGCCAAACGAGGCTTTTGGTACTCCCATATTGGGTGGATGTTGAGGGAATATCAGGCCCACCGTTATTACGATTACAATAATGTACGGGATCTTCAACGAGACAAAATCGTGATGTGGCAGCACAAATATTATTTAACCTTGGTTTTAACAACTAATTTTGGCTTTCCATTATTGTTTGGTTTTATCAATGGCAATATATTGGGGAGTTTATTATTGATAGGTTTTATGCGATTAGTAATAAGCCATCATGTGACTTTTTTTATCAATTCACTCGCCCATATGTGGGGAAAACAACCCTATAACGATCAAAATACCGCTAAAGACAACCCTATCGTCGCCCTACTCACTTATGGTGAGGGCTATCATAATTTTCACCATGCTTTTCAATCGGATTATCGAAACGCGATCAAATGGTGGCAGTTTGACCCGACAAAATGGTTCATTAAAAGTTTAAACTGGATTGGGTTAGCCAACAATTTAAAACAGGTATCTGAGCATAAAATTAGCCTTGCTATCGCTTGTCAGGAGTATAACAAAACTCAAAGCTTATTGATGGCGTTGAGTTTGCCAGACAAGGATGCCATTCTTCAATCACTACAAAATGAGTACGAGCAACTACAAAAGAAGATGCTGGCGTTTTATCAAATAAAAAAACAACGACTTGAACTCGCGAAAAACAAGATGATTGAATCGGTCGATGCAAGCATCATACTCAAACAATACGGAGAGCTAAAACAAAGCTTGTTTAAACAACAACAATCCTGGCAATATTTAATCCAACAATATGCTTAGGTTTTGGCTTTTGTTTGTACAATTGCTTTAGGCTCGGACACTTTGCTCAGCTTAACTTGTTTGAGGTCTTTGATAAATTGCTCTACCTGTCGACTTTCTGGTTGGTCTAATTGATATCTAAGTTTGATGTATTGGTCGAGCAGTAAAATTAATTTCTGATAGCGAATAATCCCCAATTGGCTCAATTTTCTTTTTAACGACTGCGGCCCCATACTTGAGTCAATTGAAACAATATTC
>Ga0114899_1000806_pt1 | contig 20423 bp, 29 predicted proteins | sample MalvireepMed_215_FD_83497 | JGI IMG/M metagenome (GOLD analysis project Ga0114899, IMG submission 83497) | Marine viral communities from the Global Malaspina Expedition - Malaspina viral metaG DeepMed_215 | ecosystem: Environmental > Aquatic > Marine > Oceanic | place: Mediterranean Sea...
CTAGTCCTGATGGAGATCTGGGAATCTATCAGGGATTTTGTTGGCACAGGCGGCCAGGTTTTATACGTGGTCGCGATAGCACTCTTTCTTATGTGGGTTTTAATGATTGAGCGCTATTGGTTCTTACTTGCTGAGTTTCCTCGTTTAACGAAGGAAATTGTAGCTAAGTGGGATGCCCGCCAAGACACTACGTCTTGGTACGCACACAGAATCCGTGAAGCATGGATTTCTGAAGCGTCTGAAAAATTAGATCAGCGTATGTTGTTGATTAAAACATTAGTAGCTGTATGTCCTTTAATAGGCTTACTTGGCACTGTTACGGGTATGATCGCGGTTTTTGAAACCATGGCAACCCAAGGTACAGGTAATGCACGTTTAATGGCATCAGGCATATCAATGGCAACAATCCCAACAATGGCTGGAATGGTTGCGGCACTATCTGGGGTATTCTTTAGCTCGCGCCTTGAGGCAAGAGCGAGAATGGTGAAAGCCAAGCTTGTAGATAGTATGCCTCATCACTAGAGAGAGAATTAAATATGGCACGTAAACAACGTTTTCGTGAAGAAGAAGAAGCAGCGGTAGATATGACGCCAATGCTTGACATCGTATTTATCATGCTTATTTTCTTTATCGTAACTACATCGTTCGTTAAAGAGGCTGGTATCGAAGTCAATAAACCTAAAGCTGCCCAAGCTACGAAGCAGAAAAATGCGAACATTTTTGTTGCTATTCGTGCTGACGGTGCAATCTGGATTGATAAACAGCAAGTTGATGTTGAACGTGTTTCAGCAAAAATCGAAAGTTTATTAGCAGAACAACCTACTGATGTTGTAATTTTGCAAGCTGATAAAGAAGCAAAACACGGCACAGTGGTTAAAGTGATGGACCAGATTAAAGCGACGGGTGATAACCTGAGAATTTCAATAGCTGGAGATCAGTAATGATTCGTTTTCTGTTTTCACTGATTGCAGGTGGGGCAGTTACTTTCGGCTTGTTCTACTTCATGGCATACCTCATCTCTGGTGGGGCTGACCGTAATACGGAACAAAAAGAGCAGATCATAGTCGAAATTATGACGAATCCGCCTGAATCTAAGGTGCAGGAGAGGAAGCGTGTACCGCCTCCGCCTCCGCCACCGCCAAAGCAGCCGCCTAAACCGCAGCCGCCACAGCCGGAAAATAGCAACCCAAATACTGGTGGCTTGTCATTTAATATGCCAAGTATCGATGTGGGAAGCACGGCCGGTGGACTAAGTGGTCCAGGTGCATTTGGACGAGATGGTGATGCGACACCTATCGTTCGTATTGAACCAAAATATCCAACACAAGCAGCACGTGATGGTAAAGAAGGTTGGGTTCAACTTTCATTCACAATTGATGAGTTAGGTGGCGTGATTGACGTTGATGTTATCGACGCAGATCCAAAACGTATCTTTGACCGTGAAGCTAAACGTGCATTGCGTAAGTGGAAATACCGTCCTAAGATCATTGACGGGAAACCACAAAAGCAAGTTGGTTTACAAGTTCAACTAGACTTTAAACTTAACCAAGGCAACTAAGGAGGCGAGTAATGAGAAATTTTTCTAAAGTAACTGCACTTGCAATTCTTATGTCTGTGTCAGGTGCATCATTAACTGCACCTGTTTTAGCGGCGCCAGATTACGCAAAGATTGAAGAGCGTAAGAAAGCAAAAACTAAAATCATGGGCGAACGTACTGGTAAAAAAGTAATTAAAGCGTTTGATTTGTATAACGAAGATGATGTTGATGGTGCAATAGCGTTATTGAAAGAGTTAGATCCGTCTAATGACTTTGATAAAGCAACTGTTAATCGTTACTTAGGCAGCATGTACGCTCAAAAAGAGCAATACAAAGTTGCAATTAAGTATATGAAAGCAGCGATTGCACCGGATGTATTAAACTTTGCCGATCAGGCTCAAGGTTTAAAAACCTTGGGCGATATGTATGCGGGTACTGAACAATACAGTGCTGCCAAGCAAGCATATTCTGATTGGATGGACTTCACAGGTGAAGAGGACCCGAAAGTTTACACTCGTATTGCGCAAGCAAGCTATGAGCTTAAACAATTTGATCAGGTTCTTGAACCGGCAAACAAAGCAATTAAGTTATCTGAAGAGCCAAATAAAGCTCCTTATCAACTTAAATTAGCTGCCTATTTTGAGAAAAAGCAATATCAAGATATGGTTAAAGTTGCAGAAGAAATTGTTCGTGTATGGCCTGAAGACAAAAAGTCTTGGGTAGGTTTAGGTAAGTATTATTTACAAACCGAAGACTACCAAAAAGGTCTAGCAACTATGGAAGTTGCATACAAGAATGGTTACTTCGAAAACGAAGTTGAATACAAAGTACTGGCTAACTTTTATTCTTTAAACGAAATTCCTTACAAAGCAGCAGTAACGCTTGAAAAGGCTGTTAAAGAAGAGAAAGTAAAACGTACTAAGCAAAATATTAGTGCGATTGCTAGTAACTACCATCGTTCGAAAGATATAGAGAAAGCTGCTAAGTATTACGAAGAAGCTGCTAAATTTGATGACGACGCTGAGCTCTACCGCAAAGCAGGTTCATTACTTTTACAATCTGAAAAATTCAGCGCTGCTGTTGTTCGTTTGAACAAAGCATTAGAGCTTGGCTCTGATAAAAAAGGCACTATTTATTCAGATTTAGCTGAAGCGTTTTACTACCAAGGTAAGTATAAGCAAGCTTATGCTGCTATTACTAAAGCCATGGACGACCCAAGCACACGTAGGTTTGCTAAAGGTTGGGCTACATATATTAAAGATAAAGCCGCTCGCAACGGTGTTAAAATTTAGTATTTAATGTACTCTAGTATTTTTAAAAAGCCCCATTGGGGCTTTTTTTATTGGGATTGATATGAAAAAAACGCCTATTATTTCACTGCTATTTTGTTTGCTATTAACGTCTTGCTCTAAGCCTACGGATATATTTTCATCTTATGAAGAAGCGCAAAGCGCGTTAATATTACTTAATACGGCTTTAAGTGCGCAGCCGAATTCACAGGTTACACAGCTCAGTAATGAGCAGCTCCCTTTTACAGATGCTTATTTAGAGCGTCGCCACGCTATTTATCAGCAGCTAATGCAAATGCAGTTATCAGCAGAGCAAACCAATCAGGTTAATTATTTAGTTATTGCTGAGCGATTCCCAGAGCGCTATTTTGCATGGCCAGTACAAACAAATGTTTTGGCTAATATGCTCACTATGGCGAAAAATGATGCCCAGTATAAAAATATTGAGCAATGGTTAAGGTTTGTAAAATCTCAGCTAGAAGCTGCCGAGCAAAGTAATTTAAAGCTAAATAAAGTTGAACATAGTTATTTAAAAAAGTACGTGCAACAAGCCATAAATCGCACTAACACACCGGTTGAACTTAATGCAGCGTTGAGTGAGTTAAACAATTATTTGGCGGACTATAAGCCAAGAGGCAGCATTGGCTTGTCTGGCCTTGCTAATGGCAGCCAGTGGTATCAAAGTAAATTAAATTATTTTGCAAATGATGTGCTTTCACCGCTTGAGTGGCTAAGTCGCATTGATAGTAAATTTAAATCAATGCAGAGTCAAAAACAGCACACAATGGTAGAAGCTTCAAATGCCTCACAGCTTACCACATTACTTTTAACTGATTCTAAAATAATGGGTTTAGACTGGTCAACGGGTTATACGCTATTACCTCAGCGGGCTAACGCTTCACAATTAGAACCAGCCGATGAACTGCTCTATATGGCTATGATGGAAACTGATCTTGGGGTGCATTATCATACGTGGACACTATCGCAAGCGCGTTTGAATTTACTAAAACGTTTAAATATTAGTGAAGAAGATGCGAGGATATTAGTTGAGGATATTATTTTTTATCCAGGGCAATCATTTAGTTTTGCACCGCAATTACTCAATTAAATTTAAGTGCGCTACTACTTAGCGCACTTATCACACCGCTGAGCAGCAGGGTCTCTTTCTAAGCGCTGCGCTGATATTTTCTCTTCACAGTCACAGCAGTAGCCATATTGACCAATATCCATTTGACTAATAGCTGCTTCAAGCTTGTTCATTCGTTCAATTAACGGATTATACTCAGTACCTAATTGTTGAGCGGCTAAATCGAGCCACTCTTCATTGGATGTATGGGTTAGGATGCAGAGCAAATTTTGATGTATAGGGTGAGTCGATTGTGACAGCAAACCTAATATAGTTGCTTTAACACTTTCTATTTCATCGTTTAGTCGTTGCTGGTGATGCATTAGCAGTATAACCCTTAAGTTAATTTGTAGTGATACTGCTATTATCTATTTAGATTTACTTAGGTGTTATGATTTGTATCAAATTGTGGCGCTTTCGCATACTTCTTTAACACTTCGGCTACTTCATCCTTGGCTTTTAAACGACGAATTTCATCAAATAATAGTCCTGCTTGTGAATATTGGCGTTTTAAATAACCAAGCCATTGTTTTGTTCGAGATGCAAAGTATTTAGTATCTTTGCTGGCTGTTTGGTGCATAGATGAATGAATAATATAGTGTAAAATATTTTCCCATGTCAGTTCACTGTAGCTTTCTTTATTAACCTGCGCTTTAATTTTTCTTGCTAGATCAGGATGTGAAAGAGCGCCACGACCAATCATCAAATCACGGCAACCACTGCGTTTTTGGCATAAAAGTGCATCTTCTATTTGCCAAATCTCCCCATTGGCGACCACTGCAATTTTTTTATCTTTGACCAAAGGAGGGATTTTTTCCCAATAGGCGGGTGGATTGTAGCCATCGCGTTTAGTACGTGCATGTATAGCAATGCTGTTAGCACCAGCGCTAACAACGGCATCGACAATTTCTTGGCTGTTACTATCATCATCAAAACCTAAGCGAATTTTAGCACTTACTTCATGCTCATCATCAACGGCATCCCTTACCGTTTTTATAATCGAGTACATATGATCTGGATCTTTGAGTAATACAGCACCGCCTTTGCTTTTATTGACAGTTTTTGCTGGGCAACCAAAGTTTAAATCAACACCATGAGAGCCTAAGCCAATTGCTTTTACAGCATTTTCTGCTAACACGTCGGCTACTTGGCCTAATAACTGAATGCGAACTGGAGTACCACTACGAGTGAGCCCCGCATTTTTAAGTTCAGGGCAATAACGGTGAAATACTTTATCTGGAAGGCAAGTATCTACAACACGGATAAATTCGGTCACACAAAGATCGAAGCCACCTATGTCGGTGAGTAGTTGGCGCATTTTAAAGTCAACGACACCTTCCATCGGTGCTAAAATAAGTTTCATAGTGTGATTAATGTATTACTGAAAAAGAGCGCCAGTTTACCTGTAAATTATAAATTGATAAAACGCTTATTAGGGTTCATAGTTAGTTTACTAAGTTATTTTAGAAAAAATAGATAATGTGAAAGTTTTTAGTTTTATGCAGGTCTACTTGTATAATGATGTTCAACAAGTTTAAAAGGTAATTAAAAATGAATACAATAAAGAAAAACTCAATTGCATTAACATTAGGCGCAGTGGTTGTTGGCAGCGCAAGTATGGCGAGTACTGATGTTCAAGCTAATCCATTTGAGTTTCAACAAATGGTAGCTGGTTATCAATTAGACGCTGGTGAAGGCAAGTGCGGCGAAGGTAAATGTGGTGGTAGCCACTAAACTTTTCTTTTTCAGATAAGTGAGAGGGCCATTAGGCCCTTTTTATTTAATATGAGGTTTTATTATGGCTCAAAATCAAACGCCTAACTTTGGCATGGTCGGTTTAGGCTTGCGAAGAGAAATGCTAGATGAGCTAGACGGTGCTGTACCAAAACAAATTGAGTTTATGGAAGTGGCCCCAGAAAACTGGTTAAAGTTAGGTGGACGCTTTGAAAAGCAGTTCAAACAGTTAACCAATACTAATTATTTTGTTTGCCATGGTTTGTCACTTTCCATTGGCTCGCCTGAGCCACTAGACCTTGAATTTGTAAAGTCGTTAAAACCGTTTTTTGATACTCATAATATTAAAGTATACAGCGAGCATTTAAGTTATTGTTCAGGAAAAGGACACATGTATGACTTAATGCCGATCCCTTTCACTGAGGAGGCGGTTAACCATGTTGTTTCTCGGGTTAAACAGGTACAAGATATTTTAGAACGCCCGCTAGCGCTGGAAAATGTGTCTTATTATGGTGCCCCTGGTCAGCAGCTATCAGAGCTTGAATTTACCAATGCTATTTTAGAAGACGCAGACTGCCAGTTGCTATTAGACGTTAATAATATTTATGTGAACTCGATTAATCATGGTTATGATGCACAAGCGTTTTTAAGTGGGCTACCAACTAATAAAATTGCCTATTGTCATGTTGCAGGCCACTACAATGAGGCTGATGACCTTATTATAGATACTCATGGCGCAGATGTTATTGATCCCGTATGGCAGTTGCTAGATAGCGCTTATGAAACACATGGTGTATTTCCGACGCTGTTAGAGCGGGACTTTAATATTCCACCTATTAACGTGTTAACCAAAGAGCTGGATATAATTCATCAATTACAAGCAAAGCACCTGCAGCTGTTATCCACTGAGCAAAGTGCTTAAACAGTCCTATGCAGCTAGTAATAACAACAGCATGGTTTTAAAAGAGTATTAACTATGAGTTTTATCGATATTCAAAATGAGTTTATGGCTCATATTCGCCAGCCCAACACGAACCCTTGCCCAGCAGATGTTGAAGACAGACGTATGGCTATTTACCGAGATCTGTTTTTTAATAATATTAATGGCTTTGTTTCATCAGCATTTCCAGTTTTAAAAACACTCTATAGTGAGCAACAGTGGCTATTACTGGTTCGTCAATTTTTTAGTGAACATGATTGCCAGTCTCCTTACTTTTTAGATATTGCTGAAGAATTTATTACCTATTTAATGACAAGCTATGTACCTAGAGAGTCTGATCCGGTGTTTATGCTGGCGCTAGCCCATTATGAATGGATTGAGCTTGATGTATCGGTAACTCAGGCTGACTTGGATGAGAGCGAACTGGTAACGAATCAATTAACCCAAAGCTCTTTATATTTATCTAAAACGGCACGTAACTTAAGCTATGAATTCCCCGTACAACATATTAGCGAAGCGTTTCAACCGCAACAGCCCTCTGAGCAGCCACATTATTTTGTGGTGTACAGAGATAAAGACGATGAAGTACAATTTTTAGCAACTAATGCGATGACCGCCATGCTTTTGTCTATCATTGACAATAACGCAGGAAGCACATTTGCGCATGTTTGCCAGCAAGTCAGTGAAAATGCACCTCAATTTAATCTTGAGCAAATAACACAAGGGGCACTGAGTACCTTAACAGCTATGGCACAGCGGCAAATTATAGTGACAAAAAATCAAGATTAAGCTCTTTATAGATTATTTCACATCGTCTATTATAACGCCTTTATTTGTTGTGCTTAATAAAAGGTTGTACCGATGTCAGATGATAAAGAGTTTAAAGACCCGTTTAATGCGGCTTACTTTTTTGCATTTTTAGCCGTGTTTGCTGGAATAGGGTGTTTAAATGCTATTTTAGGTTGGATCACCAGCTTGACGTAATTTTTGCTTTATTTCATAAGGCTGTTGTTTTCATCAGCCTTATATTTTTTTATCTTGTTTACCCTTCCTGAATTTTTATAACTACCGCAAACTCGCAATTTACGCTCACTTAAGGTTATAATCACCTGCTTTGTAATATGAACCATTGAGCAGTTAAAATTATGACTCAAGTAACACCAGCAATTATCAAAAACAGCATTACTACAATTGCTGATTACCCTAAAGCGGGCATTATGTTTCGCGATGTAACAACCCTAATGGCAAACCCTGAAGCGTTTAAAGCAACCATAGATGCATTTATTAACGCCTATAAAGATCAAGGTTTTACTAAAATTATTGGCACAGAATCGCGTGGCTTTATTTTTGGTGCACCGCTATCTTATGCCTTGGGAATTCCTTTTATCCCTGTTCGCAAACCTGGTAAATTACCGCGCGAAGTTATTCGCCAAGATTACCAACTCGAATATGGTGAAGATACATTAGAGCTTCATACTGATGCGATTGTAGCCGGTGACAAAGTATTGCTAGTTGACGACTTGTTGGCGACCGGTGGTACAATTGAAGCAACAGCCAAGTTGGTTGCAAAATTAGGCGGCAACGCCACAGATGCAGCATTCGTCGTATCGTTACCTGAACTAGGTGGGGAGCAGCGTGTTGAAAAAATGGGTATTAAAATCCTAAAATTGGTTGAATTCGAAGGCGAATAATCGATGAGTTATCAGGTTCTAGCGAGAAAATGGCGTCCTCAAACCTTTCATGAATTGGTTGGGCAGTCTCATGTTAAACAAGCGCTGGTTAATGCGCTGAGTCAAAATAGACTGCATCACGCTTATTTATTCACTGGAACCCGTGGTGTTGGTAAAACCACCATTGCACGTATTTTTGCTAAAAGCTTAAATTGCGATGAAGGTATATCTGCAAATCCGTGTGGACAATGTAGCAGCTGTTTGGATATAGAAGCAGGGCGCTACATTGACCTACTCGAAATAGATGCGGCTTCTCGTACAAAAGTAGAAGATACTCGCGAAATACTCGATAACGTTCAATATGCGCCAACCCGCGGACGCTATAAAGTGTACTTAATCGATGAAGTTCACATGCTTTCTAAGCACAGCTTTAACGCGCTTTTAAAAACGCTTGAAGAGCCACCAGAGCATGTAAAGTTTTTACTGGCGACCACCGATCCACAAAAATTACCGGTAACTATTTTATCGCGCTGTTTACAGTTTAATTTAAATGCCTTGTCGCAAGCTGAAATTAAGCAACAGCTTGAGCATGTTCTTACACAAGAGCATCTCAATTTTGATAATGATGCCCTAAGTATTATTGCTAAAGCAGCTGATGGCAGTATGCGAGATGCGCTGAGCCTGACCGATCAGGCTATTGCCCAAACAAATGGCGATATTAATAATCAAGCTGTTCAAGCCATGCTTGGTTTAATGGATACCCATTATAGTCAGAGTTTACTCGCTGCATTACTCGCGCAGGATGGCGCAGCCTTAATGGTTGAAGTTGCCCAAGTCGCGAGCAGAAATCCTAATTACATTGCACTACTTGATGACTTAATTGCACTTACTCATATTATTCAATTAAGCCAATTAGTGCCTGAAGCGGCAGCACTTGATAGCAATAATGCTGACTACATTAAGCATGTTGCAGCGCACACTCATGCTCAGCAAATTCAAGTGTATTATCAGTTATTACTGAATGGCAAAAAAGATTTACAGTGGGCGCCTGAACCACGCTTAGGGTTTGAGATGATTATGCTACGATTGTTAGCATTTCAACCTGAGCACTCACAAACGACGCATTCAGCACCTAGCTCGCAACCCGCGCCAGAGCAAAATGCCACAGGGCGTACCAATGCATTGCGTGATATTTTAAATAAAAATAAACCAGCGCAGAGCAATAGCACTGAAAGTCAGCCATCAATACATAATCCACAGCCAATAGAGGCTGCTGGGCCTGAGGTTTCGCGCTCTGATAATAGCCCGACTCACATTGAGCAAGAGTCAACACAAAGTCAGCCAAACATGTCTGATACAACGCCAATGAGCGATGAACAAGCGCAGCGTCAAAGCGAAGATGATGCCTACATGCAGCACAGCGATGTAGAACAAACCATTGCAGCGCAATACGATGATGTAATGAGTAGCGCGGTTGACCAAGGATTTAATCCTGAGCTATCAAACGTACCTAGTAGCACTGAGCATTCAGCGCCAACAATGGGCGAGCAAGAAGCACGTGCACAGTCTGCAATAGCGCGTATTTTACGTGACAGAAATATTTCCGGTGCGGGCAAACTGTCAAGCGCAGCAATCGAAAAACCTGTTGTGCCAAAATCGACCCCTGCGAGGCAAGTCGATAAACCTATTAGCAATACACCTCAAGCTGTAGCGCAGGAGCCGCCTCCATGGGATAGTGAGACGGGTGATGAGTTACCAAAAAAGCCAGCGCTCCCCATGTCAGGGAGCAAGCTACAGGTAAGCACTAAACCTGCAAATAAAGTTGACTTTAAAGCGAAGCACCAAACAATTACCGAAAATCTTGCACCTGAGCTATTAGAGCAAATTAATCCGCAAAAACCGGCTCCTGCTGTTGAACAAGCACCAAGTATTCCGGTGCCGGATGATTTTCAAAGCCCCATCAGTGAAATTAGATTTGCCCATCAACAAGATGAATGGGCTTATTTAATTAAGCGAATGGGGCTTGGCGGGCGCATGCGCCAGTTTGCCTTGCATTCGATTTTTACCAAGCAAGACAATCATTTTCATATTGAAGTGGATGAATCGCAAAAGCATTTAGATACGCCTATGCTGCGCCAAAAGTTAAATGTGGCGTTATCGACTATTTATGGACATAACGTTGAGCTAAATATCGACTTTGCCAGAGGGGTGATTGACTCGCCTTATCTAATCCAACAAAAAATTGATGCAGGTCGTCATCAGCAAGCGATTGATGTGATCACAAGTGATGAAAATATAGTACAATTTCAACAGTTATTTAGCGCTGAAATTGACGAAAACAGTATTCAGGCATTGTAATTAACCATCAGTGCCCTTATTTATACTCCAGTTAATGTATTAAAAGAAAGAGAGACGATTATGTTTAAAGGTGGAATGGGTAACATGATGAAGCAAGCGCAGCAAATGCAAGAGCGCATGCAAAAAGCCCAAGAAGAAATCGCAACAATGGAAGTGGTTGGTGAAGCTGGTGCCGGTTTAGTTAAAGTAACCATGCTTGGTAACCACAACGTGCGCCGTGTTGAGCTTGATGAGAGCTTAATGGAAGATGACAAAGACATGATTGAAGATTTATTAGCAGCAGCGTGTAATGATGCTGTTCGCCGTGTTGCTGAAGAAACGCAAGAGCGTATGGGCAAAGTGACAGGCGGTATGCAGTTACCACCTGGTATGAAAATGCCGTTCTAAGCAACTATGCAACTTTCAGATAGTTTAACATCGCTTATTGAAGCACTGCGTTGTCAGCCAGGTATTGGCCCGAAATCTGCCCAGCGTATTGCGTTTCATTTGTTAGAGCGCGACCGTAAAGGCGGTGCTCAACTTGGTAATGCCTTGACTAAAGCAATGAGCGCTGTAGGTCATTGCCAATCGTGCCGCACATTTACCGAGCAAGCGCAGTGTGATATTTGCTTAAGCACTAAACGCCAAGACAGTGGTATTTTATGTGTTGTTGAATCGCCAACGGATGTACTCGCCATTGAGCAAACAGGTCAATACAAAGGGCTTTACTTTGTATTAATGGGGCATTTATCACCGATTGATGGCATAGGGCCTAAAGAAATTGGCCTTGATGTACTCGAGCAAAAGCTTGCGCAAGGCGGTATTAATGAAGTCATTTTAGCCACAAATCCTTCGGTTGAAGGCGAAACAACGGCGCATTATATTGCTCAGCTTTGCCACAAAAACAATGTGGGTGCATCGCGTATTGCTCATGGTATTCCTGTTGGTGGTGAGCTTGATTTAGTCGATGGAATGACGCTTATGCATGCATTTAGCGGTAGGCGATTAGTCAGCCATGAATAGTTTATTTTAAGCTTAACTATTTGAACTTACTTTAAAAGCCTACATACATGCTGTAGGCTTTTTTGTTGGCTTTAATTGCAATATAAACAAAAGTTTAAGGATGGTATGGCTGCAAAAACCCAAAGTGCTAATGTGATTGTTGATGACTTTATCGCACCTGTTTGCCATGAACACATAAAAATTATTTATCAAGATGAGGCGCTTTTAGTGATCAATAAACCTAGCGGTTTATTGAGTTTGTCGGGTAAAAACCCACTAAATTGGGATTCCGTTCATTATCGTTTAGTCAATGGTCAACAGGGTAAAACAGCCGCCTTTGCAGAAGCAAAGTTACCTCACCGATTAGATTTTGGAACCTCAGGGATCATGCTGGTGGCACTCAATAGTGAGTCGGCAAAAAACCTCAATCAACAATTTCAAAGTCACACCATAAGCAAGCGCTATGTCGCTATGTTGCAAGGAAAAGTGTGCGATAACCACGGACAAATAAATTACCCGATTGCTAAAGACAAACTCTATTTTCCTCGTGTTAAGTTATGTAACACCACAGGCAAAGCGGCCTTAACACACTACACAGTACTTAAGCGTTTTATACAACCAATCAAGACGTTAGTGCAATTTACCCCCGTTACTGGTCGAACGCATCAATTACGTATTCATAGTCATGCAATTGGGCATCCTATTTTAGGTTGCGATTTGTATAAAAGTGAACAGAGTGAGCGGATGGCGTCGCGTTTGCAGTTACATGCCAGCGATATATACTTTCATCATCCAAGCACTCAAAAGCCGATGCATTTACACTGCGCTAGCCCATTTTGAACAGATATTGTTTTTTATAATATTGTTGTTTTTTGCTGGCAGCTTTTTTTACTTTTTTCCCTTGAAGTTCTCACACCTCCCCCCATATTAAGTGCATAACGCAGACACTTTGCAAATTGGAGATACATAAATGACTGCAGCACAAAAAGAAACATTAGGCTTTCAAACAGAAGTAAAACAATTACTAAACTTAATGATTCATTGCCTCTAGTCATCTGCCGCTATTTATTTTTATCCCTCTTTTACCCCCTTTATTTCATCTAAAACAATAACTTAAATGTATAGTTAACACTCCTATCTACGGTTATGCACTGACTTTTAACGCTGTTATTGGTGACTTCTGTGTCCTAACTTGTGTACCATTTTATTTGTGACTCTATTTTTGGTCACATTTGGTACTCAGAGTCGGAGAGTCAATGAACATTACAGCAGCCAAACTAAAGAGCTTGAACGGTAAAGAGTATGCCGGCAAGCCTGAAATAACGGACGGCGATAACCTATCGTTAAGGATCTCGCCAAAGGGTAAGATCTCATTTCAAATACGCTATCGAATTAATGGTAAGCAGGTTCGATATAAATTAGGAACCTATCCAGCAATGACACTTGCACAAGCACGTACTGAATGTGCGGCGCAAATGGCACTGGTAAATCAAAACTTAGATCCTCGAAATATGGAGGCCGTCAACGCGGTTGAGTCGGAGGTAATAGAAAATCCTACCATCAGAGATTGCATTGATTATTGGTATATAAATTACTGCCTAAAAAAGCGCGATAATCCTGCAGGTATAAAGAGCCGTATAGTGTCATGTATAAATGATACGTGGGGCAATCAATATATTTCACTAATGGATAAAACGCACTTTACCGCGTTTTTTAAGTCGATGGGTGATGTATCTATTGAGAAGGGCAGAGGCAAAGGCTTTGCTTTTAATGCCATTATAGAGATCAGATCTGTATTTAGGTTTTGCATTCGCCAGGGCTTTATTAGCAACACGCAATTTGAAGCGTTAAGGCCAAGCGATTTTGCAACAGATTATGATTCCCGTGAGCATTATTTAACACTAAAAGAGTGCCAGTTAATTTGGGCTAATTTAGATGAAATAAACATGACGGATAGAAACAAAGTGATACTTCGCTGCGCCATGGTGTTTGGTTGTCGTATAAGTGAGTTATGCAAAGCTAAAAAAGATGATTTTGATTTAGATAACCAACTTTTTACAACTCAAAGAGAAAACACAAAGGGCGCTTTGCATTCTATCGTTCGACCAATACCAAGCGAGTTAATTGAGGACCTAAAATATATAAAAGCGCAATCGCCATCGTATAGCTATATGTTTCCTAACCGTGATGGGGATCATCCCGCTAGCGGCTCAAGCGTGAGCCAAATATCTAAATCGTGTTATGAAGCGATTGAAGGTGTTGGACCGTTTAGGATGCACGACTTTAGGCGGACTATATCAACGCACTTAACGGATGCGGGATGCCCTTTGCAATTCACTGAGAAGTTGCTAGGGCATAAGATGAAAGGCGTATTGGCGATATACAATAAATCGCCAATGCTTGATGGCTTAACTGAGTGGATTAGCCGTTGGGTTCTCATGCTGAAAGGCGGTTAGCTTGCTCCCTAAGCGCTTGGCAATGCTGATCAACTACTTGAGCATCCCAGCGCTTAGGCTTTCCAACAATTGTAGCCGGCGGGAATTTACCCTCTTTTTCCCATTCCAAAATAGTATTTGGTCTTACGCCGAATATCGCGGCTACGTCTTTTGTTGCTAAGTATCTGCTTGTTGGTAATCTCATAAGTCACCTTCACCATTTAAATTAACAGGGATCATATCAGCGTCAGTTATAACGCCGCCTTGTACTTCATTTACTTGTGCAAGCCATTTGCCTGCAAATTCAAGCGTACTTTTACTTGGCCTTAACCCGCCCTTTGGCGCTGCGCATAAGTGAGCGTTTAAATCAGAGTCCTGCGCAATAAGGCCGCCTCGGCCACTTTGGTTCAAATAAAGCAGTGTGCGCCCTTGAAAATCTGAGCCATCTTCTCGCTTAATTTTTATAGGTTGCGGCCAGATAATAAGATGATGGTCGCCATCATGGTAAACGCCAGTGCCATTATTTCTATCAAGCTCATGCCTTAAGTTACCAATTGTTATTGCTGCTTTTTGTAATGCGTTTGAGAGTTCGCTTTTTTCTTTTCGCGTTTCTTTAAGGCTTTGTTCTAAGTGCTTTGCTCTAGCCTGTGCTTTTTCGTTCGCGTCTTTTTGTCGCTTGTTTTGCTCTTTAAGTTTTTTTGGATTTAGCTGGTTTAACTCAGTTACCTTTTTTTGCGCTGTTTTAAGCTGCTCATTCAGGCTGGCGTTTTTACTTTCAAGCGTGTCTATTTTTTTATTAAGCGCCGTTTGTTTTTTAGCAATTAAAAGGCCATCTTCTACGGCCTGGGCTGCTTTGTTTAGGTCGATATTGTTTTGGTTAATATCTTCTTGCAGCTTGGTGGTTAGGCGCTTTTCAGCCTCTAACTTTGATTTGAGCAGGGCTATTTCGTCTTGCGTATTGGCCTTGTAAATTTCGTGCATTTGCTCTTGCTGTTCAAGCTGCGATTGCTCAGCATTGTAAGAGTGAATAAAGCTAGTTAGTAGCTCGCTTGAGTGTGGTTTGGTTTGCATTTTATCTGACCTCATAATTTTTTAAACGCGGGCTTTCTTTGCCGGCTATTTCAATGCGTGGCTTTAAAAGCGCTTTGTTAGCTTTGCCTATAGTGCTATCTGTTAGATCAAGGCCTTTAAATGCTTTGGTCTTGTTGTGTTCGTCATTAATAATTTGGTTGCGCTCAAAGTCGCGCATTTCAATTACTTCATCAAAGTGATCACCACAAGCAAAAGCGCCGCGATATTCATAAGCTTCATTTGCTTTTAGCTTAGCTTTACATCTTTTGCATGTGTAATTGCTCATAAATCACCTGTTAGTTCTTCATAGCAACCAGTGCATAAAAGCTTGTTGCCCTCAAACTTAAAGCAAACAATATTCATAACTTCACCGGTTTCATTTGTTCCAATTTGAAAAGGCCAATTGCAAGTAAAACAGCGATTAAACTTTTCTATAAAGCGTGAGCGTCCGCGCTTAAACTCTTCTGTCATTCTTGCAAATTCAGCTTTGTGCCAATCAACTGCTAGAACTTCAGTTGTGGTAATAACTACCTTGCCAGGCTCTGTTATCTCAACGCTTCTCATAAATCACCTATGCTAATTTTTTGGCGTAATCAGGGTTCATTGCTCTATAGCATGCCGACTTTATACAGCCTTTGGCATTGTTAAGGCGCTTGTTTAAATCTTCGCGGGTGTCTGGTATTTCCACCTCAAAAGCGTCGCGTTTTACTCCGTTGTAAAAGTCCCACTGCAAGCGCGGCTCGTTTTTACATATATCGTTAGCGTAAATATTAACGCGGTAACCGCCGCTTTTTTCGGGGATGCAATCAGCGGCATCTTTTAACAAGTCAGCCAAGTACGCTTTATGCGATACATTTGGCTGGCCGCTTTGCAGTAGTTCCCAGGCGAATGAATAAACGTAGTCGTTTAAATCCATTTCACCGCTAGCCTGCTGTTTTAATTTAAAGCCATGCTGTAGAGCGAGGGCTTTGATTTTTGCTTTATTCATGGGCTCACCTTATGTTCTTTATTCTCAGGCTTTGCAGCCTTTTTAGGTTTAAGCGCATACCAGTTATGCGCTCTGCGTTTAACTTGTGGTTTCATTACTCACCATGCTTCACTTAACTCTTTTTCTAACTTCATTTCTTCCAAGCGAAGCTCTATTAATTCACGCTTTGTTTTTTTGCGCTCGATGTATTCAGGTCTTGCCGCATTGTTTTCTGGTGGCTTCTCTAAACGCTCACCTTTAATGCGCGGCCCTGTTTGCATCGTCGGCTCAAAAACAGTTTTTACTGATGCTGCTTTATTGGCTGATTTTGAGTGCCTTTTTTTATAAGGCTTTGGCGCAGCCCTGTCGCAACCGCAACCTTTAATTTTGCCTAGATTATATTTCTTAACAACGCGCTGAGTTCCACAAATACACTTACATAAAAATTGCTGAGCTCGTTTATTATCCCGTTCACTCTCACTTAAAACGGTCCAATTGTTGAATACATCGCCCGTTTTTACCTTTCCTGTAGCCATGGTTACCCTCCCGCCTTAACGTCAATTCGCTTGACGCTTTCATCCCAATTTGAGTAATCTGTGTCAATAAACTCAGCTGGGCTTCGTGTCACTTTAAGTTGAACTTGAATCTCTTCTTTTCCGCTTAGAAGAACACCTAAAGAGACTTCATTGTCGGCATAATCTCCATCGAACATATCTGTTAGCAGTTCTTCAATGTTATCTACAGCGTTAGCTGCAATCTCTCTTGCTGCACTCATGCTGCTTTCCTTTTATTTAACTTTCCTACTTCATTGCCCCAAACAGCCCAACCTTTAACGCGCTTGCGTGAAAATAGCTCGATGCGTGGCACATCACCGGCTAATTCAACGCAGGCTTCTCTAAACTCGTTAGGCTTTTCGCTGTGTTGGCCTATTTTAAAAGTGCCGCTAAAAATGGTGTGCTTTAAAATTTCATCTAAACTTTCCGGCTCGTAAAATCCAACCGCACGCACTGAACGGCTTGCAACTTTTGGTTTGCCCTTGATGGCAATAATGGCCGACTCACTACCGGCGCGGGTCCAAAATCCCATGCCGAACAGCGGGTTGTTGTTTACAGTTAGCTTGTTCCAAACAAAACCATTCATATTTTTAAGGGTAAAGCCCCATGCTTTCACAACGTCCAGGGCTTCTTGTGGCATTGAACCCACGTACCACATAACCAATATGCAATCGTCCGCTGCAATATCATCAATAGGCATAGCCTTTAACTCGTCTACGCTCATGGTTGACTTGTAGTGATGCGCTGCGCCGCTTTTCATGCTGCCGCCTGTTTTTTTATTGTTAAATTGCCAGGCGGGATCCGAGTAAATCAGGTTAAATTTTTGGCCGTTAAATTGTTCAAACATGGAGCGCTCCTTACATGCACATTAAGAGTGCTGGGTATTGCAAGCCGATTGGACCGAACGGAATATCATCATCTGGAAATTCGCCGCCTTGAGGTCCATAGCCGCCTTGCTGCCCGCCGCTCATGTATTGGCTATTTGATACGCCTTGCTGCGCTTGACCTCCTTGCTGTTGGCCTTGGTTATTTTGGCGCTGGCCTTGTCCGTTACCTTGGCGCTGTGCTTGGTTGTTGCCTTGGTAATTATTATTACTATTGTTGTAAGAATTATTACCCTGCGCTTGTCCTTGGTTATTGCCTTGTGCGTGGTTGTTTTGTTGGCCTTGGTAATTATTATTACCTTGATTGCCCTGATGTTGATTATCTTGTCGCGAATCGAGCATTTGCATATTTTCTACTACAAACTCTGACGTATAACGATCTGCGCCGCTTTGGTCTTGCCACTTTCTTGTTCTGAATTTTGCTGTAACAAAAATTTGCGAGCCTTTGCGCAGGTATTCGCCCATTATTTCAGCCAACTTACCGAACGCAACAAGGTTTACCCATTCAGTATTTTCCTTTTGCTGGCCTGTGTTTTTATCTTTCCATTTGCTACCAACCGCAATAGAAAATGATGCCGCAGCCTGCCCGGATTGGGTGTAGCGAATTTCAGGATCTTTACCTAATCTTCCGATAAAGTTAGCTTGATTTAGATCGTTAGCCATTTACGTGTCTCCAAGTTTCATTTCTTAAAATTGAGCCGATTGCAGCTTGTGTTACGCCGTAATGCTCGGCAAGTTCATATTGATTTTTTGATCCGCTTTTGTACTCGCTTCTTATTGTCAAAACCTTTTCTTCGTTTAGTTTTGACATTCCGTTGCGCGAGCCTTTTGCAGCATATTTTTTATCTTTTTGCCTATTTTTTATAAGCATATCTATAGAGTTAGATTTAGCAGTCCCAAGCATTAAATGGCTTGGATTGCAGCAACTGGGGTTGTCGCATGTGTGACAGACAATGAAACCGTTTGGTATGGGGCCGTTCGCAAGCTCAAAAGAAACTCGGTGGGCCAATAAATACTGTTTATTGGCTCTAAGGTTGCCGTAACCTTTTGGCTTTTTAGCTCCTAACCAATTCCAGCATTCTTTGTCCGTATCTTTAATATCAACCTTTGACCAAAAGGCTTCTTTGTCTATATCCATGACTAACTCCTTACTTAGTTGTTATTAAAACGATGATGGCTAGCACTAAAACGCGTACTGTATTTACTGCTGCCATCTTTAAAAACTCTTTGCGCTGCTGCTTTGCAATAGCGCTTGAGCTGTTACCTTTGATTGCCATGTAATCGTGTAGCATTAATAGTGGTCCCAGCCTGTTTCGTAGTCGTCGGCATCAAGCCCTTGGTCAAGTTCGATGCGGCCTTTCATTGCGTACACATTGAAAAGTATTTTTTCCATACCATATAAGCGGCCCATAGACAGCGCTTCACCGGGCTTTTTATCGTCAACTCGAATACCTAAAATGTCATACTTGCCAGTTTCCTTGTCTTTACTTAAATGCAGGTCGTAGGCGCAGTTACGGCTATCTTGATCAGGCTCTTTATCTATATATACAGAGAGTGAGTCGCCATACTCGCCAAATTTCCAATCATGTTTATCTTTAAAATCTTCTATGATCAGTGTTATTTCACCCTCGCATTCATTATCTTCTTGAGCGTCTTTTAGTAGCGAATTAACAATGTAAGAAAGCGTTATGTTCTCTGGCACTTCTGCTAATATTTCGGCAAATTCTTTATCAAGCACTTCGGTTAGGCGTGAGTCGTAAAAGCCTTTTGCTGCCACTTTTAAGCGGTTTAATACAAAGTCGTGATACGTTGGCAAATCATCCAGATTTTCTAACTGCGGCATGATGGCTTTAGTCATTTTTTCTTTTAATGCTTTGCCTAAATCGCTGTAACTGCGAAAAACATCGTTAGCGGTTTCTTCGATAAGCGAATCGACCTTTTTGCTTATTGCTACTTCAAGCGCACCGGCTTGAATTTTTTCGTTAAGAATACTGCCAAACATTTCTTGAACTGTAGTGCTGCTTGGGTCAATCGTTGGTTCAAATGCTTCTTTGGTTTCGTTGCTCATTTTTATTCCTTATTGCTTACGCTGCTCGGTTGATTTTTTCTGCTGGCTTAATACCGCCAAGACCCTCAATTAAGTAGTGCATTTTTGCGCATACACTTGACGCTTTTTCTCGGTTGGTTGTGAATGCGCAACCAGGTAATGCCCACCCGTCTTTGCCGTGTTTTTTTGCACTTACAACCGTTGCTAGTCCTACCGTGATGTTATTGCAGTTAAGATGCTCGACCATTCTCAACTGTGGAACGCGTGAATTAGTCATTGCTATTGCTCCCGTTAAGCTTTTTGGTTAATTCATCAACGCATTGCTGAGCTTGGCTGATATACAATTTTGCTGATTTTCCGCTGTAATTCTTGTTTACTGCGTCGCAAAACTTTGTGAAAGAATCAAAAAAACAGCCAGCTTTAATTTTGTACTCACCTTGTAAAAACACGGCGCAAATAGTTCGGCTTTGGCGTCCGCAATTTTCGCGATAAGCGACTTGTGAGCTAAACTTTTCCGGTTCAAGGTAAAGAGAGCCACCCACGCTTAAGCCTTCTGGCAGTTCGGTGATGCCAGTGCCGCGAAGGTCAAGAGAGCCACCCACGCTTAAGCCTTCTGGCAGTTCGGTGATGCCAGTGCCTTCAAGGTCAAGAGAGCCACCCACGCTTAAGCCTTCTGGCAGTTCGGTGATGCCCGTGCCTTCAAGGTCAAGAGAGCCACCCACGCTTAAGCCTTCTGGCAGTTCGGTGATGCCAGTGCCGTGAAGGTAAAGAGAGCCACCCACGCTTAAGCCTTCTGGCAGTTCGGTGATGCCCGTGCCTTCAAGGTAAAG
>Ga0114899_1000807_pt1 | contig 20422 bp, 32 predicted proteins | sample MalvireepMed_215_FD_83497 | JGI IMG/M metagenome (GOLD analysis project Ga0114899, IMG submission 83497) | Marine viral communities from the Global Malaspina Expedition - Malaspina viral metaG DeepMed_215 | ecosystem: Environmental > Aquatic > Marine > Oceanic | place: Mediterranean Sea...
ATTTTCATTTTGGTAAAAATAATCCCATGATTAAACAGGCCATAACAATAATAATAATTTCTTTATTTTCTATGATTAAGCTAGTCATTTTGCATCCTTGCTATCTTGACTAGCTTTTTTAATTTCTTTTTTTAAATAGAGTAAATCATTTGGATCATTAAGATTAACCAAATCATGAATAACATTTACTATCCATTTGTGATAATCATTGCCTAGCCAGTATTTTATTTCTTGTTTTGTTATAGATTTAGTTGTCATTTTTTAAACCTCTTTTATTGTTCCATCTGGAATTAAAGCCTCACATCCTATTTCTTTTAAATAAAAATTATAGGTTGACCAGATATGCGGAGAACCTACAGTTTTAATAAAATGTAAAAGTTCTTTTCTTTTTTTTTCAGTTTTTATTTTATCTTTCTTATTTTTTTCTTTATTTGTCATTTTTTAAACCTCTTTTGCCATTGCTCTTGTTCTGCTAGTCTTGTGGTCAAATCTGGCTTTGATTTAATTTTATCCAATAGCCAGAAAACAACCACAAGAAAGCCGACAAATATTAATGCTTTCATCATTTCTTCTGTGAAGATATGCCAAAAATTAGGGTCTTTAAAATGTTCTAGTAAAGTCATTTTTCTAGCCCTATTTTAGTTGCACCCTCTAATCTTCTTGATTTTTCTTCTTCGCTTAATGTATTCCAATCATTAGGAAAATTTATTCCCTCAACTTTGTCAAAAAATTTCTTTTGATATTTATTCTTAGTTTTAATATCATTTTGACACATTAAGCCAAACACAGCAGAAACCATTGAAACCGATTTCATAAAATTTGGTTCTGGTTTATGTTGTTTTACAAGCTGATTAAATTCCTCTCTTTTTAATCTGCTTTTTTTGTTTCCTCCATCTATCCAAGTTAAATGACGACCTGTCGTCACACTCCATTGATTTTCAGAAACTTTTAACACTCCATCTATTTCAAAAGCAACTGGAGTAGTATAAGAATAATAAACCTTTAAATTTGGTTTTTCTTGCTTATAGTATAAATTCCTAGTTGTTCTTAAATATACTTTTTTATTATCTACCATTTTATTTACCTCCATTATTGTCAATAGCATTAACTCTTATTCTTGTCAATAGCTAATTATATTTGTTTTTCTATACTTGGGATCATTAAGCAAAACTTAATAATGAAAAATACAAACATTGAGATCCCTAGCCAAAAACTTAAATGTATTGCTATGATTAGGCCTAAAAATGCTCCTGCAAAATGCAGGGCAAAATATACTGCGTAAAATAGTTCTTTCATTTTAACCTCTAATTGTTTGTGTATAAAAATCAGCATTTAAATTTTCTAAAGCTGATTGGCTTGTTTCAAAATCTAAACCTTCAATAAAAGATTTAAACTCATTAGATGAATTGCTAATAATGTCTTGATTGTCAGCAACCCATAGCTCTTGATCGTAGCAATCCATTTTAAGAATTTTACTTTCAAGCTTTTTTTCATTTTTAACCATATTTTTAACCTTTCATTTGTTTAAATGTTAATATATAAATAAACATAGCTAACAATAATCCTGTCAATAGGATTTGTCAATAGCAATAATAATATATTTAATGAGTAATACAACCAAACTAAAACCAGACGTTTTAAGCTCTATTTTTGAAGAATTAGCAAAAGGAGAGCAAAGTATAAAAGCTATATTAAAAGATAGAAACATAACTTATGAAGCATTAAGAAAGTTATTAAACAAAAAGCCTAAAATTAGGGAAGAATACGATTTAGCAGTACAAGACGGAATAAGTCTGGCCCTTGATACGGCTGTTTTTAGAATAAAAGAAACAATAGAAGATTTAAAAAATCATCCTAATCAAAGGAGTAGTCTGGCCATATCTAACCTAGAAAAAGAAATAAACAGCATGATTAAGTACAGAAGTTCAGCACTTTTAAGCAAGTATCAGCCTAAAAGTAGTCTAAAATTAGGCAATATTAATGATAATAAACCCCTTTTAGTTAAGTGGTTAAGCAAGTAAAACATATTAAAAGATTAATAATATCAATGCTTTTAGTTTGTTTCTGCCCTACCTTTGTAAACAAAGGTTGTGCTACAACCTATATAGGTAGATAAAAGAAAAAAAATAAACTTAAACTAGAACCATGTTCAGTTTAGGTTCATATTATTAGCGTAAAAAGTAGTACCGATAAATAAAGATTATCAAACCTAATAGTAATGAACTGAAAAAACCAAAAGGTACGCCGTCAAATAAAGCCATACCACCGCAGGAAATTGGCGTACGTAATAGACGTTATTAGGAGGTAAACACAACCAACTTTAAAAAACCATGTTTGAATTTTTAGACAACGGCCACATTTCGGCCATAGTTCTGATCTCAGAGAAAAACCAGTCTGTGAGTATTCATTTCTCAGGATTCGACAGCTATGAACAAGCCAAGAAGTTCAGTACGTTCATGGTGGAAGAACTAGGAATTAAAACCTACGATCAATTTAACTCCTTGCAAATCCCACCAAATACAACTATTCATTAGCATGGCTAATTACAAGCCGTTGCCTTTTGGGCTAACGATTAAATCCAGCTCTATTCAAGGACTGGGGGTTTTTACTACAATTCCTATTAAACAAGGAACCAACTTGGGAATGTCTCATCTACAATTTGGTTCACAAATTATTCGTACACCGCTTGGTGGTTTTATTAATCATTCTGAAAAGTCTAACTGTGAAAAGGTGAAGCTACGCTTTACTAATGAAGATGATCCTAAATTACGCTATGATTTTAAGAAGTGGAATTTAATAACAATTCAAGACATTAAACCTGAAGAAGAACTGACTATAGAATATGAATGGTATAAAGTATAATGGGGGGTTTTGTTTTAAATGCCTGAAGTCGTTATTCCCTACAAGCCAAGGAAACTTCAAAAATTTTTGCACAATCAAATCCTTAAGCACCGATTTAATGTTATTATTGCACATAGGAGGTCTGGCAAAACGGTGTTGTGCATCAATCATCTGATTAGAGCCGCCCTGATTAATACGCAGCCAAATCCCAGGTACGCCTTTATCGCACCCACTTTTAAACAAGGCAAAAGTACGGCATGGGACTATATTAAAAATTATTGCAGAAATATTCCTTATATAAAATTCAACGAATCAGAACTGAGGTGTGATTTTCCTAACGGTTCTAGGATTACTATACTAGGTGCCGAAAATGACCAAGCGTTAAGGGGTATCTTTTTAGATGGATGTGTCTTTGATGAAACCCAGAACATTAGTCCAGTCCTTTTCCCAGAAATTATCCGACCTTCTTTAGCTGATCGAAAAGGTTGGTGCATTTTTATCGGTACACCCAAAGGTCAGAATTATTTTTATAAACTTCACAAACAGGCTTTGGAGGAAGAAGATTGGTGGACAGGCACTTACAAAGCCTCCCAGACTAAAGTGCTTGATGATAAGGAATTGTCAGCCGCACAAAGGGTAATGTCGAAAGATTTGTACGAACAGGAGTTTGAATGTTCATTTCAGGCAGCTATTACTGGCTCTTACTATGGAAAAATCATTGAGGAGCTTGAAAAATCTAATCGCATTACCGATGTTCCTTACGATGAAAATTTAAAAACTGAAACCTGGTGGGACTTGGGTCTTAAAGATTCTACTGCTATTTGGTTTGTTCAGCGTTTGCAAAGCCAACTAAGGATCATAGACTACTATGAAAATTCTGGAGAAGGTCTGGATTTTTATGCTGACGTTCTGGATTCAAAACCTTATAAATATGATAGACATATAGCTCCGCATGATATAAAAGTAAGAGAATTAGGAGCTTATGGTAAATCAAGGTTGGAAACAGCTTTGGAATTGGGTATATCATTTGATATAGCTCCGAAACTTTCAATCGAAGATGGAATTGAAATGGTGCGGAAAACTCTACCCCAATGCTATTTCGACCAAAACAAAACTTATCAGGGAATTGAAGCGTTGAAGGCTTACCAAAAAAAATGGGATGAAAGAAATCAGTGCTTCAAGAACCGACCAACGCATAACTTTGCTTCTCATCCATCTGACGCTTTTAGAACAGGGTGTACTTTTTTCGGAGGAAAAGTTAGCGACTGGAAAAAGAAAATTAAAGTTGATACAAGTTACGTAGTTTAATCATGGCAAAAGATTTAAAAATTATACCACTATCATTAAAAGAAGCTAATGAATTTGTAATAAAATATCATCGTCATAACAAAAAATGTCAAGGCCATAAATTTAGTTTAGGAGCTGAATATAAAGGTAAATTAGTTGGTGTTGTAATTGTAGGCAGACCAGTTGCTAGAAAATTAGATAATAAATTAACTTTAGAAATAAATCGTAATTGTGTTTTGGAAGATGCTCCAAAAGGGACTTGTAGTTTTTTATATGCAAAAGCTATGCAAGTGTGGCAAAGTATGGGTGGTAAAAAAATTATTACATATACTTTATCCACTGAAAGTGGATCAAGTTTAAAAGCTGTAAATTTTAATAAAGAAACAATGGTACAGATTTTTAAAAAAAATACTGGTTGGACAACAAGAGCCAATAGAATTTGGCAACAAGTTCAATCCATTCCCAGAATAAGATGGGGAAAAGAATTATAACATGGCAAAAAAAATTCTAAAATTAGAAGACCCAACCTTACGAAGTATTCTTCAAGGACAAATCACTAATGCGATTGGGTATCTAGGAGGTCTCCTTTCCGATCAAAGGGAAAAATCTTTAAAATATTATCAAGGCGATCCATTAGGAAATGAAATGGCTGGAAGAAGCCAAGTCGTTAGTACCGATGTCGCTGATACGATTGAAAGTTTATTACCAAATTTATTAAGAGTTTTTACTTCATCAGACAAAGTGGTGCAGTGCGAACCAGTTAGAGCTGAAGATGCACCGTTAGCCGACCAGGCAACCGCTTATCTCAATCATATTTTCTATAAAGAAAACGATGGCTTTACCCTTTTATATAATTTTTTCAAAGATGCCTTAGTAGAAAAAAATGGAATCCTAAAAATCTTCTATGATGAAACTGAAGAAGTCGAACATGAAACTTATAAAAACCTAACCGATGAAGAATATAAAGTTTTAACCGACAATCCTGAAGTTGAAATTTTAGAACATGATGAAAAGGAAGATGAACAGGCCGATCAAGCTATAGAACAATTTGAAGAACAAATGGCAGCACAAGGAATGGACATGGATATTCCTTTACCTAAACTCCATGATTGTCGAATTAAACGAACATCTAAAAAAGGAAAAATCAAAGTAGAGTCTATTCCGCCAGAAGAATTTTTAATTGATAAGGATGCGGTTAAACTAGAGGATGCTTTATATGTAGCTCACAGGGTTGAAATGAGTAGAACTCAATTAGTTGAAATGGGTTATGATAAAGACGAAGTTTATAATTTACCAACCTCTGATGCAACGATTATCAATATGGAAAAATTAGCAAGATTTAGAAATATTGAAGACTATCCTTACGATACCTCCAACGATCCTTCTACACAAAAAATTCAAATTTATGAAAATTATATTCGTTATGATTATGATGGCGATGGTATTGCCGAATTAAGAAAAGTCGTTTCGGTTGGATCATCAGGTTATTATATTTTAGAAAATATGCCATGCGATCAAATTCCTTTCGTTTCGGTTACACCGATTCCAATGCCGCATAGATTTTATGGAAGATCTGTGGCTGAATTAGTAGAAGACATCCAGTTAATGAAATCCACAGTGATGAGACAATTGTTGGATAATATGTATCTAACCAACAACAACAGAGTGGCAATCATGGATGGTATGGTGAACATGGATGATATTCTTACAACTAGACCTGGAGGAATTGTTAGAACCAAACAACCACCGAACCAAGTCATGCAGCCGATACAGGCTCAACCGATTTCACAACAGGCTTTTCCTTTATTGGAATACCTGGATCAAGTCAGGGAAGTACGAACTGGCGTTACTAAATATAATCAAGGATTAGATTCTGAAAGTTTAAATAAAACGGCAACAGGCATTAATGCTATTATGAATCAAACGCAAATGCGTTCTGAATTAATTGTTAGAATTTTTGCTGAAACAGGCGTTAAGGATTTATTTAGAAAGATGTTTGCCCTTTCAGTTAAATATCAGGATAAAGAAAAAATTATTAAACTCAATAATGAATATATCCCAGTATTGCCGACAGAATGGAAAGACCGTTTTAATATTTCAATTTCCGTAGGATTAGGCACAGGCACAAAGGAACAACAAGTGGTGATGTTGAATAATATTTTACAAAAACAACTTCAGGCTTTTGAACTTCAAGGCCGTAGGGACTATCCAATGGTAACGATGAAAAATATGTATAACACCTTATCAAAGATGGTTGAAAATGCTGGATTACAAACAGTGGAAAGTTATTTCATTGATCCTATTAAAGGACAACAACTGGTAACACCTCCACCACCTCCACCAGTTTCTCCAATAGAGAAAATTGAAATGGCTAGAATTGACTCAGAAAACAAGAGAAAACTTGCTGATTTAGACTTACGTAATAAGGAAGCTGACTTAGATCATCAAGCCGAACTATTAGACTTTGAAGCAAAAATTAAAGATATGTCTTTAAAATATAATACTCAATTAGATACGACTAAAATAAAAGCCGATGCCGAATTAGACAGGGTGATTATTGCACAGGGATCGAAAAACCTTGAACAAGCAGAAAAAAGTGCTAGTATGTTCACCAAGCGTTTTGAAAATATAAATGGACAGCAAAGACCAAGACAAGCGGCTCAAGGAATTGAGCAGATCATCTCAAGCCAAACAGATATTACAGAATAAACTTTTTCAAGATTCGTTTAAGGAACTTAAAAAAATTTATTCAGAAGCTCTGCTAGATAGGACTGCGGTTAGAGAATCTGAGGCCAGAGAAAAATATTGGTTAGCCTATCAAGTTTTAAAAAAGGTAGAGCAACATTTTAAAGAAATTCTTGAAACTGGAAAGTTAGCAGAAAAACAAATTGATGACTTCCAGAAATCTAAAGAAAAGAAATTCTAATCATCAAGGTTAGAATAAGCCAACCCAAATCAGGGAGCTTAAACACACAGGAGGACATTTATGTCTGACGTAAATCCATTACTGTCTACAAGGACAGTTGAAGGTGCTGCTGGTGCGGTTGAGTCATTGTTAGATCAGGGTAAGATTAACAAACCGATAACTAAACAAACTCAAGAAGCAAAAGCAGACAAGGTTGTTCAAAAGAAAAAAACAGAGGAAGCCAAACCTACCCAGGAAGCTACCGAAACAAAAACTGAAGAACAACCACAATCCGAAACTCAATCTGAAGAAATTCAGAAAGTTGAAGATCAAGTAAAAGCATCCGAAGCGGAAAACGCTGAAGAAACTCAAGATACCAGTCTTTACCAAGTCACAGTAAATGGTGAAAAGATTGATGTAAACCTTGATGAACTAAAAGCAGGTTATCAAAAAGATGCCGACTATAGACGAAAGACAGAAGAATTGGCTATTGAAAAAAGACAATTAATTTCTGACAAAGATCGTCTAACAAAAGACTATTCAACTAAGTTAGAAAATTTGAATAATCTGACAGCGACTTTAAACGCTGAAGCAAGTAGCGAACTTAATTCAAAAGAATTAGACAAGCTATTTGATGAAGACCCAAATGAAGCTGCAAAAATTGAGAGAAAAATAAGGCGAAGAAAAGAAACAATCGCACAAGCTCAAAGAAAGCTAAGAACTCAACAACAAGAGCAGTTTCAAAGTGTTTTAAGGGAAGAACAAATGAAGGTGAGATTAAAACATCCTGATTTTGGTGATCCTGTTAAAGGAGCTACCTTACAAACTAATTTGCGAAACTACATGGTACAAAGAGGTTTCAACGACAAAGAAATCGCTGGTATTTATGATAGTCGTATATTTGATGTGGTTTTAGATGGTATGAACCATCGCAACAATATGAATAGGCCGAAACCAAATTTGGCTAAAAAAATTGTTAAACCTACTCAAGTGGTCAAGCCAGGCGTTAAAGTTAATCAAGATGAAAAAATGAGTCAAATGAGGTTGGATAAAATTAATCGTCTGAAGAAAAGCGGAAATCCTAGAGATGCTGCTGATCTTTTGACAAAATATATGTAACAACCAACAAGGAGAAAAACAAATGGCTGTATTAACTACTTACAATACAACAGGTAGAAGGGAAGATTTGGCTGATATTATTTATAATATATCACCGTCAGATACCCCTTTTATGTCAGGCGTTGGTAAGAACAAAGCGACTAACACTCAACACTCATGGCAAACAGATACTCTGACTGCTGTGGCTGCTAATGCGAAAGCTGAAGGAGCTACGATTTCATATCCTACGCTTACTTCGTCTACCAAAGTCAGCAACTATACTCAAATTTCTTCAAAAGCTTGTCAAGTGTCTGGAACAGATGACGCTTCGAATTTAGCTGGTAGAAATACTGAGTTAGCATACCAGGTGGCAAAATCTGCAAAAGAACTAAAAAGAGATATGGAAAATGCTCTTTTAGCTAATGTGGCGGCTGCTGCTGGAACTTCAGGTTCACCAACAAGATATTTAGGAGGATTACCAACTTGGTATTCAACTAACGTCTCTGCTGGAACTGGCGGTTCTGGAGCTGGTGGGGGAGCTATTAGAACAGATGGAACTCAAAGGGCGTTCACAGAAACTTTACTGCGATCAACTTTGAAGACTACTTGGGACAGTGGCGGAAACCCTAATGTAATCATGCTTAATGGTTTCAATAAACAAAAACTATCCTTCTTCACAGGTGGAGCAACTAGATTCGACAAAGCAGAAGATAAAAGACTTATGACTTCTATCGATGTTTACGAATCAGATTTTGGTACGATGCAAGTCATACCGAATCGTTGGATTAGAAAAGCTAATTCAACTGCCGCTAAAAGAGGACAGGATGTTCACTTACTAGAAATGGATTTCTGGGCAGTGTCGTTCTTGAGAGATTTCAAACTTCAAAATCCTGCACAGACTGCTGATGCAGATCAAAGATTTTTGGTAGTTGAATATACTCTTGAAGCGAAGAATGAACTATCAAGCGGACTGGTTACAGACGTAACTACTTCGTAATACTTAACAGTGTGAGGGGAGTAATCTAAAAAATCTGCTCCCCTTGCATTTATATTAACATTGAAGTCCTGAGATTAGATTAAGGGCGGAACAATGAGGATAAAAACATGAGAACACTTAACGACTATTTTATAACTGCAAAGATTGCAGACATCAGTACAGCATCTTCAACATTTGTTGGAATACCTGATGGTGGGAGAGTCATCAAAATCATAACAGCCCTTCAAGGTGCCATTGGAACAGCAAATGGAGCAATCACTTTTGAAATTGGCGGAACAGCTATGACCGATTCAGCAATTACGGTTGCTTATTCTGGTTCTGCGGCTGGAGACGTAGATACATCTGAACCAACTGCGGCAAACACAGTTTCGGAAGATGGAACTATTGAAATGATTACCGATGGTGCTTCAACTAATGCGGTTGTACTTTACGTAACATTTGTTATTAGAAGATAGTATTTGCTATTTGAAAATAGTATAAACAAAATTGGGGGTGGCTCTGACCTAGCGGTTTTTCCACCCTCTAAAATTAAATAGGAGAAAAAAATAAATGGCTTATAATTATGGATTAGCACCAGGCACAACGCACAAAGTATCGCCATCAGGATCAAGTGCTGCGGCATCTGCTGCTTTTAATGCAGACACAGTCTTTGTAAGAATTGTTGCAACGGCTGCTATGAATATAACTTTTGCTGCAACACCTACGGCAACTGCGGCAGACTTATATATACCTGCGGCTACAGTAGAAATACTTAAAGTTCCTGAGCAGGGAGTTAAATTTGCTGCTATTGGTACTGGCGATTGTTATGCTACTGAAATGTCTTAATGGCTAAACCCAGATCGTATGGGTATGTTCATGTTAAGCAAACTAGGAGAAAAAGACCAGGTCGTCATGCAAAATCGTATTCCAAGAGAATACCAAAAAGAAAAAAAACTAGAGGTCAAGGTTAAATGAAAAAAGAAACACAGGTCGATGGTTTAAATAAAACCACTTTTGTTAAAGAAGAATTGGAGAATGGTGGTGAAATTGGTATTATAGACGAACAGAACATCAATCCCCACCTTAAACACAACAAAGAACTTTATAATCTTAACGATGGTTATTCTAAAAGCAGGGCATGGAAAAGGGTAGCTTCTATTCCTACTTTAGCATTACAAATCTGGGCAATGGAAGAAACTGGTGATAACAACTGGTATCGTATTCCGAAAGAAATTCAAAACAAAATTCTAAAAAAGAAATTGAATAGCAACGAATATCAATACTTTAAAACTGCACCAGGTAATATATAATGGCTAAAAAGAATTGGATTCAAGGAGCAATTAAAAAGCCTGGAGCTTTAAGGAAATCTTTAAAGATTAAAAAAGGACAAAAGATTCCCCTAAAGAAACTACAGGCGGCTGCCAAGAAAGGCGGCAAGTTAGGGAAAAGGGCTAGACTAGCCTTAACACTAAGAAGATTAAGAAGGAGCATATAATGGCACTATCAACTTACGCAGAATTAAAAACATCCATAGCGAACTGGCTAAATCGTTCTGATTTAACCGATGAGATTGCTAACGATTTTATTAAATTGGTTGAATCAGAATATAATTCTAAATTTAGAATTAGAAAGATGCTTACTTCCGATACTTCTTTTACAATAGATTCAGAACTGGAAGCATTACCCACAGGATTTTTACAAGTCAGGGATTTTTTTATTGTTTCTGGATCGACTAAATATTCCTTAACTTATATGGCTCCAACGCAAATGGATCAAACGAAGGGGGGTAGTACCTCTGGAAGACCGAATACTTATACAATACTGGGAGATAATTTTAGATTTGCACCCACACCAGATGGAACCTACACCGCAACTATTAATTATTATAAAGCGATAGATGCTTTATCCGACTCTACTACTACTAATTATATTTTAGCCAACCATCCAGGTATTTATTTATACGGATCACTTTATCATGCGGCTAATTTTTTAGGAGGTATTGAACCCTCTAAATTACAAAACTGGTCTCAGCTTTATGCAACTAGCATGGAACGACTGGAAAGAAACGACAAAGAAGATACTTGGAGTGGAACACCTTTACAGGCTAGATCGGATGTTACAGTGGGTTCACCTTTTGTAGATAGAACAACCGTTATATCAAATAATAGTTAGGGGAAATAATGCAATTACCTTTTGGAGAATGGCTACCAGATCAACCCAAGTTTATGAATCCTGGTGCAAATGTAGCAAAGAATGTTTATTTTGCTGCTAGAAGCTACAAGCCTTTTCCATCTTTAACATCTTATAGTACCAATACAATTGCGGATTTATCAAAAGGAGCTGGTTCATTTCGATCAACAGGTAATACCAGTTATAACTTTGCAGCGACCAAAGAAACGATTTATCAATTATCAGCAGGAGCATTTACTGATAGGGGTGCTGGTGGAAAATTATTAACTACTTCTTATGCAACTTGCACAATAACAGTTTCAGATTATGCAAGTATTGGTGCTGACAAAACTATTACTTTAAAAAAAAATGATGGATCAACAATTGTATTTACTTCAACAACAGGAACGGCATCTGGACTTTTATTTAAAGTAGAAACAAATAATGATACTACTGCTACAAATTTAAAAAATACTATTAATGGTCATGCCGATTTTTCAGCAACAGTAGCATCAGCAGAAGTAACTGTTACAAGAGCAACAGTTGGAAATGAAAATTTAACTAATGTATCATCTGATACAGCAAGATTAACAACTACAAATTTTTCTGGGGGAACACCTTTAACAGGTAGTAATACCGATTTTATTACCTTTACTCAATTTGGAGATTATCTCATTGTTAGTAATGGAGTAGATGCTCCTCAATATTATTTAATGGGAACTTCAACGAACTTTGCCAATCTCTCAACAATTGCAACCGATGGAACTCCACCGATATTTAAAGTATCAGGAGTGATAAGAGATTTTTTAGTAACAGGAAATATTAGTGGTGCAACAAACAGGGTTCAATGGTCAGGTATTAATGATATTACCACTTGGACAGCAGGATCAAAACAAGCCGATAGTCAAGACCTTCCAGGTTCAGGCGGACAGATTGTAGCCATCACTTCAGGTGAATATGGTTATATTTTTAGACAAAATGAAATAGTGCGTTTAGACTATGTGGGCGGAACAACTATCTTTAGATTTTCTGTGGTATCTCCTAACAGGGGTGCGGTTTATGGAAAAACAGTTTGCCAAGATAACCGAAGGGTTTTCTTTTATGCTGATGATGGTTTCTTTGAAGTTCAAGGAGATAATATTAAACCAATTGGTGCGGAAAAAGTAAATCGTTTTTTTGATATAGATTTAGACAAAGCCTACTCCGACAGAATTGTGGCTGCGGTAGATCCTTTTAATACGTTGGCTATTTGGCTTTATCCTAGTGCAGATAATCAGGCGAATACGACTGGTATTTGCGACAAACTTTTAATTTATAATTATGTTACCGAAAAATGGTCTTTTGCTAATGCGTCAGCTAGTACAATTTTTTCTCAATTTGTTGGAGCTTACACTGTTGAAACAATGGATTTAATTGATTCAAGTATAGATAATATTAATATTGCTTTAGATACTGATTTTTGGCTAGGCGGTCAAAGATATTTAGGTGCGATTGATGGAGATAATAAAGCGGCTATTTTTTCTGGGAATAGTAATGAAGTTGAAATAGAAACAAGTGAAATAGAGTTGTTTCCAGGTTTAAGATCAGATATAACAGAAGTCAGACCCATTGTAGATGCTACTGCGACAGTTGCAATTACAACAAGGGAACGATTAGCCAATAGTGCCTCAACATCTTCTTATAGTTCAATGGTAACAAGTGGTACAGTTCCAGTTAGACAATCAGGAAGATACGTTAGGGCGAATGTTAAAATTGCAGCAGGTTCAACTTGGACTCATGCACAGGGAGTTGATTTTGTAGCAAGTAGGGCAGGACAAAGATAATGGCTAAAGATATTAATATAGAAAATGTGCGTTATAGCATGGAACACCAAGAGTTCTTTCAAAGACAAATTGAAGAAGCGGTGAATGTTTTAATAAATAAAAACAACGATGAGAACGCTAAAGCGTTTGCATGGTTTATAAATTAGAAAATTAAATGGCAACAAACATAAAAGATTATTCAACAACCCAAGCCAGCAATACAACATTAAATACGATTAATATTGCGGAGGGAATGTTACCTAGTAATTTAAACAATGCCATTAGAGCATTAATGAAAAATACTAGAGATTGGTTTAACGATGCTCAATGGATTGAATATGGAGACGGTTCAGCGTCTTATACTGCAACGTATGTTTCAGGAACAGCTTTTACTATTGATGGTGCTGATGTAACTGCGGTTTATCATGCGAACCGTAGAGTTCAAGTGGTTGATTCGGCTGCAACTTTGTACGGCACAATTTCCAGCACTTCTTTTTCTACCAACACTACCGTTAATGTAACTTGGGATTCAGGCAGTCTAACTTCAGGTGCAATTACTTCGGTTTATATCGGAATAGTAAGTGCAACCAATACTTCTTTACCCCCAGTTATTATTGACGGCACTATCGTTAATGCAGATATTAATGCTGCGGCAGCCATAGAATTTTCTAAAATGGAGGATCTTACTGTATCAAGAGCTTTAGTTTCTGATGGCAGCGGAGATGTTTCGGTAAGTGCAGTTACTTCAACGGAAGTAGGATATTTAGATGATGTTTCTTCAAATATTCAAACTCAATTAGATGCCAAACAAGCAACGATTACAGGTTCGGCAACAACCATAGACACAGAATCTTTAACGGCAAGTAGAGCCGTTATTTCAAATAGTTCGCAAAAAATTGCAGTATCAGCAACAACCGATACTGAACTAGGATATGTCAGTGGAGTAACCTCTGGTATTCAAGCTCAAATAGACGGTGTAACGGCTGGTACGGTAACAACTATTGATGATGATAACTTTACTTTACAAGATAATACTGATAATAGTAAAAAGGCACAGTTTCAATGTTCAGGCATATCCGCATCAACAACAAGAATTTACACACTACCTGATGCCGATACCACTTTAGGAGAAGGTGGAGCAATATCAACCGCAGGATCAACTTTTACTAATTACAATGAAATTAGTTCTTCAGTTGATACTACAATGGTTGCAACCAAGAATTATATGCTTATAGGAGCAATAGACGTAACAGGTTCAGCGGTATGGGATGTTAAAGGTTCTGGGGCTTTAACTATCATATAATGGATAAAAATAATTATTTACTTAAATTTTAAATTAATATAAAAAGGACAATCATGGCAAGTGAAATAAAATCAGATAAATTAAGTCCATCCACAGGAACAGCATTACAAATAGGTGATGCTTCCGATACTATTACTATTCCTACTGGAGCAACTTTTACCATTACCGATGGCTTGGGAGTAGCAGGTGGAGGAACTGGATTAACAGGTTTTACGGCAGGAGATGTTCTCTATGCTACAGGAACAACAACATTAGCAAAATTAGCAAAAGGAACAGCCGAACAAGTTTTGGCTATGAACTCAGGAGCAACAGCTCCAGATTGGGGTTCAGTAGATTTAACAGTTTTACCAACAATCACAGTCGCTAAAGGTGGAACAAATCTTTCTAGCTTTACAGCAGGAGATATTTTGTATGCAACAGGTTCAACGACTTTAGCAAAATTAGCAAAAGGGTCTGCGGATGATGTTCTTACAATGAACTCTGGTGCTACTGCTCCTGAATGGGCGGCGGCGGCAGGTGGTGGAAAACTTTTACAATGTGTTGGAACCTCTAAAACTGATAGAGCATCAACAACTTCAACATCTTGGGCGGATACAGGATTGTCTCTTGCTATAACACCTACAGCGGCTTCATCAAAAATTGTGATTAATGCTAGTGTAAACTTTTATCAAGGAGGCTTTGGGATATGGAAAGTTGTAAGAGATATTGATAGTGGTGGTTATGCAGACATTACTGGAACAATTGGAGATCAAGTAGGTAGTAATAGACAAAGATCGACTACTGGTGCAAATCTTACTCAAATGTTTACACCTTCACTTACTTTTTTAGATAGTCCAAGTTATACATTAACTGATGTTCTTACTTATAAAGTGCAATGGATGACAGAAAATACTATTACAACCTATCTTAATCATAAAAATGATTCTGATAATGTTTATCATACTACAAATGCTTGTACGATTACTTTAATGGAAATAGGAGCATAATGACCGATATAGCAAAAACAATACTAACAATTAGAAAAGAACAAGATGGCGTTCATGCACAAGTAAGTGTTAACGATGAAGATATTAATCAAATAACTTGGCATGATGGCAATCCGACTAACATTACTAATGCACAAATCACAGCTAAACAGGCTGAACTACAAGCTGAATATAATGCTAAACAATATCAAAGAGATAGAAACCTACCAGAAAGATATGGTGGAACGAATACCTATCCAGCAATCGGTGATCAATTGGATATGATCTATCATGATCAAGTGGATGGTACGACAACATTTAAGGATACAATAAAAGCAGTAAAAGACGCTAATCCAAAACCCTAATTTTGTTGATGAAAACAAGAATTGAATCGTTAAGCAAACATTACGAATCAAAAATCTTAGAAGCCAACGAAAACATCAAACTTCTTTTAAATACCACAACCATTTTACCAGACCATACCGATATTAATAAGGAGCTGGATAAATGGATTGATATTAGAACTTCTAATTGGGGTAAGCTGCAACATCTTGTGACTTACTTACCGCCAAAACCTAAAACTGAAAATAAAGATGGCAAATAATTACAAATTTACAGGTGTTGCTTTAGCCGTTACCGATCAGACCGCTATCATAACGGCAGCTAGTGGTGAAAATATTATCATTAAATCTATCATCATTACCAATAATACCGCTAATACCCCTACGGTTACGCTGGATGTTACCGATACTTCAGCTAGTGCCACTTACCAAATTTTAAGAACCCATGCTTTAACCGCCAATACTTCAGAAGAATTAATAACCAAACCCCTAGTTTTGGAGGCAACTGACATTTTAAAAGCGACAATGAGTTCTACCGATTCAGTTCATATTGCCGTAAGCTATTTAGTAATAACTTAGTTGTTTTTAAATGAGTTTTGGTGTAATTTATGGAGCTAGTCAGAATACCCACAAAAGAACTTGATAAGGTATGGGGATTAATTGAAAAAGATATTAGAAAAGCCCTACTTTTTTCAGGTCAACTTTCAGATTCAGCGTTTGTTTTAAAGACGGCCAAGGAAGGCAAATTTCAGATTTGGATTCTTTGGGATAAAGTTCAAAAAACAAGTGTCGAAAAATATTTCGGTGTTGTTATTACTGAGATAGTAGAAAAACCGCTAGGAAAAGTCTGCCACATCTATATGATGACTGGCAGACAAAGACATAAGTGGCAATATTTAATTAAAGATATTGAAAAGTTTGCACAAGAAGAAAAATGTTCAGTTATGGAATTAATAGCAAGACCAGGATGGCAAAAAATTTTAAATCAATTCGGCTACAAACGAACCCATGTGGTTTTAGAAAAACAAATCAAACAGGAGATAAAAGATAAATGAGTTTTTTAGGAGGAGGATCAGGCGGAGGTGGAGGTCAAACACAGGTTGTTAATAGAGACCCTTGGAGTCCAGCTCAACCAGCATTACAACAAATCATTTCAGAAGCAGGTAAAGTTTATGGAGGTGGCGTAGGACAATACGTTGCTCCCACTACACAAACTTTAACTGGCCTATCCCAACAGGAAGCGGATGCGGCAGCAGCCAGATCACAACTTCAATCCACATTAGCTGGTGGTTATGTCAATCCTTATCTTAATCCCTTAATTCAACAAGCGGCAGGGGATGTTTATACCAATGTGGCTTCACAATTTTCTGGAGCTGGAAGAACACCAGGTTCACCAGTTTCTCAACAACAGGTGGCAACTCAAACCGCTTTAGCGGCTTTGCCTTACGCCTTTCAAAATGTAAATACTGAAAGAGCTAGACAATTACAAGTGGCTCAACAAGCTCCCACTTTATTACAAACAGGACAAGGATTAGAAGCTTTAACTAGACAAGCTCAAATGGCTCCCTTTCAAAATCTACAGGCGTATGGATCACTTATAAGTCCAATCGCTTCTGGATTCCCTTCTCAACAACAACAAGTCAATTATCAAACCAATCCTTTAACGACAGGTATGGGAGGAGCAATGTTAGGTTATGGTTTAGGTGGAGGAACTGGAGCTTTGCTTGGGGGTGTCGGAGGATTACTAGGAGGATTATTATTATAATGGAAAAAATTAAACAAGTATGGGCGTTAGCAAAAGCTCATCCTAAAATTGCTACTGCTGTAGTGGTCGTAGTGATTGCCATTTATTTTTTAGTAAATTAGAAATTTTAAAAAATGAAAAAGATAAGTAAATTATATTATGACTTGGAAGTTAGAGTCAAAGCTCATCCAATGAAATATTTGGTGGGCTTATTAATTTTAGTCATTATAGCAATAGCAATTTAAGGAGAACAATGCCACCACCACATGGAACAGCAGCAGAGGCAGCAGCATATTCAGGAGGAAATTCTGGTAGAGATACAGGATCAGATTATGGACAATTTGATAGAGCTGTTTCTCAAGCTGCAAACAATCCTCCAACATCACAACCTAGTGGTGGAGATGGTTCTTATGCAGACGAAGAAGCCAAGGCTTTATCGTATGCGGTAGATGTTCCTGTAGAAGTAGAAAAAAATACTTTTATAGATGACGTTATTGAAAATTATAAGAAAGCTGAAATACCTATCAAGGCAACAAATCTTCTTCTATCTGCCGATCCTTTGAGTATGGCTTATAATGCCTATCAATTAAACAAAGCCATAAATGAAAAACAGGCGGCTTATGATGCTTACATTGCTTCACTGCCAACAGGCGAAGATGCTCTAGGTGGAGGAGACTATGTGGAAGATGTGCAGGAATATTCTGAAAGGGTTTATGATACCGACTATTCGGCCTTAGATACAGAATCCCAGTCAGAATTAGATGACGCTTATGCCAGACAATATAATTTGGAATATTATAATCCCATTAGGGATTTAACTGGAACTCAGGAACAGGAATATTTAACAGGAACTTTAGAAGGTGAAACACAGGAATTAATTAATGATTTAGTGCCTTATGCCAGTGCAGTGATTGGAGGATCTGAATTGCCTCCATCGGCTTATGACTTGCATTTTTCAAACATAGCCGAAGCAGGGCAAACGATTATGGACAACTACAATACGGCAAAAGCAAAAACAAACAATTTTATAACAACACCTATGACAACAGCATCCTACGGAATTTTTGAAGATGCTAAATTAAGAGGATTAATATAATGGCTTGGGAATGGCTTGAAAAATATTTAAAAGGTAGCATGGTACAACCTGATGTACCAGATGTTATTGCTGGTGCAGCAACAGAACCTAGACAAGGATTGTTTGGTACTGGAGGAAATTGGGGTCAAGGAGGATTACTAACGACCTTCAATCAACCTAGCGATCCAGGCAAAGGAATGTTGGATTTATTTTCCAATCTTCCTGCGGTGACTGGCATGGAAATTATACAAAGTGGAGTGAAAGGAAAACCTATTGAACAAACCATATTACCTTCTTTTAAAAAAGGTTTAGTAACAACGTCAGCCGTTGAGAAAGTTAAAGCATCAAAACGAAAACAAAAATTTATTAAAGATTATAAAGATCAAGTTCCTGAAAAAGATATGGAATTATTTTTAGCCTTTCCTGAAAAATATGTTTCAGCAATACTTATGGAAAGAGTAAAAACTCCTACTTTAAGCAAAGAGGCTTGGGCTTTATATACTGAAGCTAAAAAGCATGGTTCAGGAGATGATTTTAAAGAATGGTTTAAAACATTACCTAAAGCAGATCAAGATTTATATAATAAACAAATTAGACCTGTTAGAAGTAGATTAGAAGCAATTTTATCAGCAGGTATAGATAAGAGAGACAAACTTAAAGAAATAAGAAACCCAACCGCTTCAGAATTAAAAACTCTAAAAGAAGCAAATCCTGGTAAATCTGACGAAGAATTAATTAAATGGTTTAGAGATAATTGGGAATCTATTAGTGCTAATTTATAGGAGGAGCTATGGTTGTAGTAAATCCTTTTGTTCCAGAAATTCAAAATCCCTTTAAAACAAAAGAAAAAGAAGAAGAAGAAAAGGTTGTTGATCCTTTTAAAGAATCTATTAAAGAAGTTACTATTTTTGGAAACACCTTTAATGTTGATACTGGCGAATATATCCCTGAAGCAAAAAAAATTACCATTGATAATCCTTTTAAAATTGAAAATCCATTTGAAGAAAAAGAAAAAGGAATTATAGATGTTTCTAATAATCCTTACGAAAATTATGACAAAAGATGGCTAAAAGATTTTTGGCAAATTTTTGGTGGAGCTGGTAGAGATGTTCTACAGTCCACTAGAGATTTAGGAAATTTATTATTACCTGGTGATCCACTAGGAAAAACCCCACTCCCTGAAGTTATGGAACCTGAATCAATGGCTGGTTCTTTAATTAGAGATGTGGCAGGATTTATGGTTCCTTATGCTGGATGGACTAAGGTGGGAAAGTTAGGAAAACTTCCTGAAGTTGGTAAAAAAGTAACTAAACTTTTGGGTGATAAAAAGGGTTGGTTATTCAAAACTTCGGTAAAGGGTGCAGCAGCAGAACCGTTTGCCTTTTCTCCCTTTCAAGAAAGAATATCTAATTTAATTGAACAATATCCTAATTTAAGAAATCCTGTTACTGAATTTTTAAAAGCTGATACAGAAGATTCAGAAGCTAAAGCCTATTCTAAAATGGCAATCGAAGGAGCTATTTTAGCTTTACCCCTTGATTGGTTATTTTATTCTTTAGGAAAAGTAAAACAATCAGGCACTAAAGAAATCAAGTATAAAATTACAGACAAAAAACTTTTTGCTAAAAAATTAAAAGAGCAAAATAAGATTTTAAAACAAGAAGGAGAGAATGTCGAAAATATTATTGGTAAAAAACCAAGATCATTAGATGGGGAGATTATTCCTCAAGAATTATCTCAACCAGTTATTAAACCCAAATTAAGAAAAAAAATAGAGGGTTTTGCTTTAGAACTTTTTGAAAAAGGAAAGGTTACTAGAAATAAATTTTTAGACTTAAATGAACAAATTGCTGATTTATTAATTACTAATAGAATTGGTGATGATGAATTTAGAGCTTTATTAAAAAAACATAATA
>Ga0114899_1000809_pt1 | contig 20387 bp, 18 predicted proteins | sample MalvireepMed_215_FD_83497 | JGI IMG/M metagenome (GOLD analysis project Ga0114899, IMG submission 83497) | Marine viral communities from the Global Malaspina Expedition - Malaspina viral metaG DeepMed_215 | ecosystem: Environmental > Aquatic > Marine > Oceanic | place: Mediterranean Sea...
TCCTGGGTCTGGGGTTCTGGGGTCTAGGCCTTGTACTGATCGGGCTCGTCGGAATCGTAGACGTTGCCCGATGCTGTCCACAGGAAGCGCTCCCGGTTAGCTTGTTCGTCGGTGTACTCCCAATTGCAGCCGTACTCTTTCAGGTCTGCAATCAAGGCTTCCTCGTCTACGGTGGACCAATCGAGGACGCCAGCCCAATAGGCTGCGGCTTCATCGACTGGGCCGGGACCGGCGAGGTCTAGGATTAGTTTGCCGGGGACTTTCATCTCAATCCGCCCGCAGCTAGATGAAAGCCAATACGAGCTCTCAGGGTCTATATCGGATTGGGTCTCGGTTAGTCTCCTGTAGCCGCGGCAGTTTCCCCATTCGAGGGCGAGCTCGTCGGAATCAATGTGGCCGGGGATGGTCATGGTCTTAGTCTCCTGGGTCTGGGGTTAGTCTCGGGAAAGGAAGTAGGAAGCCCCCGCCGGGAATGCAGCGAGGGATGAGCCGGTGTAAGCCGTGCCGTCTTCGAGCGTGAAGTCTGCCGATCTATAGGGATTGTAGTGGACTTCGACACCCGAGAGCTCTGCGACGTCTGCGACGTAGCTACCGGTGATCCACGCAACAACGTCTCGGCGTCCGCGTTTCTCGATGCGTCGCACTCCCCCAGCTGTGGCGTGGGGAACGCAGTTAGCTATGGTCACCTCGCGGCGATAGCCAGCGTGTAGCCACTTGCCACTGCGGTTTACTCGGACAACCCAGAGACCTTCAAGGGTCTCGCCCGTGTCCATGCGGACAGGGTTTAGGTTGCGATGGACTCGGACGGTCTCGCCCGGCGCAATAGGTAATAGAGGGTGCTTCACGGTCTTAGTCTCCTGTTTAGTCTCGGACGGTCGGTCTCCTGCCGTCCACTAGACTTATACGGCTAAACCGGCTGCCGTGTTGCGCCTATTCTGTGGTGAAAACGGACCCAGAGAGACACACAGACGATAATCCACGGCACCACAGCAACTTAGGGCGCTCCGGATATCTTATCCCTTTCCGGGGCTGCTGGGAGCGGGTCTTAGGTCTCGAAGCCCCCCCCCGCCCCCTTTCGAGCTCGATGGAGCTCCCTGAAATCCTCTATAGAAAGGGACCCCCCCAGGGGGGGAGCACGCCCGGCACGCTATAGCGAATAGCCCTCGTATTTCTCCGGCAAAACGTCGCCAATTTTAGTCTCTGGAGTATTACGAGGTCTCTCCTTGTATCCCTTATCTCCCCGGCCTTCTTAGTCCCCTATTGCATAGTCTTTCTATACATCTCTTAGGACTTGGATACTGATGCGGCATTGTTCAGCGACGGTATTGAAGGTCCCTAGGGCGTAGCGCAGCATCAGTAGTTTTAGTATGTCGCCAGCGGCGAACGTATGAACGAGGTTGATGCTGGCTGTTTCTACGCCTCCTGCGGTATCGAGAGCTCTGTAGAACTGTCCGCCTGTGACTGTGGCGAACCCGGAACCGGCGTCTATTTGGAAAGCGAATCTGCCGTTCCCGGTTCCTGCGCTTGTGAACGTGATATCGCAAGTGATAGCTGCGGCACAGGCTTTATCGATGGTTATTTGTTCGGGATTGGTGGTCGTTGAGTGCGTGAAGTAGTCGGTGTCTATCTTGATTTGTGCGTCCCATTCGGTGTTTGCCACGGCTGCTCCCCAGCCTGTCTGAGCGGTATCGGCTCTCCCGGCGAACATGGGTATTTCTTCGCGTGCGGTCCATGAGGACCCGGTGTAGGCGAGCACATCTCCTGTGGCCGGCGATCCTGCGGAGGCGTTAGCGAGGTCATCTACGTTGATGAGTCCTCCGGCTTGAGTCCCGGTGAGGCCTACGATATCTCCGGTTTGTCTGCCGAGGATTCTATTGGTGCTGACGTTGAGGTTGCTTAGGGCTCCGAGTGCTGTTGTGTAGAGCATCCGGCTATTCCCGGCCATTGAGTTGTCGTTAGCCCAGTTTGTTCCGTTGTGTACCAGGAGGTCCCTGTTAGCTGGGGAGGTTATGGACACATCGAGCAGGTCGGCTATTTTCCTGACTACTCCTACGAGGCTTCTTCGCCAGTCCACGTTAGTTCACCCATCCTATGATGTTGATTACGTTAGCTGAGGATGCGTAGGCTTTGACGAGCACCCCGTTGTTCAGGGGTGCTCCTGGAACGACGAGGACGATGCCTTCGTTGGGTTGTATTGTGATGGGAACTGCGTCATCGGGAGCGGTTGTACCTCCCCATTGGACGGTTAGTGTTCTGGCTGTGGAGTCTGTGTTCACGGCCCATACCCATATGTTCTCTTGGGATTCGGTGCCTGCTAGGGCGGTATGTATGAGTGTTCCTGGAGAGGAAGTAGCGACAACCTTGATGGGTCTTCCGTTTGTAGACTCGGATACGGCTACAGAGGGCGCGGTTCCCCCCGGAGGGGACGCGGCGATTCCTGATCCTCTGGGCATTTATCGACCTCCCACGGGAGCCCCGCCAGCGGCGTGTCTTGAGGCTGTGATAGAGGCCATGTTAGCGGGGTGAGGTGTGATGTTTTGTCGTTCTGCGAGCAGCAGGCGCATGATTAGTTGCCCTAGGAGTTCTCCTAGTCCTCCGGGTCCTCCGGGTTCTTCGCCTCCGAGTCCTCCGAGTCCCCCGAGTTCTCCGACGCCTTCGATATCCTGTGGTGGTCTGGGGACTTGTAGTGGTCCTCCAGGCAGCGGCGGATTGAAGCCTCCAGGCGGCGGGGTATGCGGAGGATATCCCTGTGAAGCCCCGTAGGGCTGAGCTCCTGTGCCTGTCTGGTCCAGCAGGAGGTCTTCCAGTAGTTCTGCTAGGAGTCCGCGCATCGCTTTAGGAGATTGTTGAGGGTCTTAGGGTTATCTCGGAAGAGGCAGCACAACAGTTGTTCATAGGTTCTCACGCCGGGTTCGCCTAGTTCGAGCCCATAGGACTCATCAAGGGCGTGGAGGATTTCGTGTATGTAGGCTTGTGCTCCTATGAGGTCTTTAGGAGGCCTCACTAGCCTGATGCGAAACCCTGTAGGGAAGTCGGGGTTTTCTTCGTACTTGGCGAAGAGTCCTTCGTCGCGCAGTTGGGGGTCTAAGTAGACGGGGATATTGTTGGCTCCGACCCGAATGCGGTCGATCTCTTCCATCAGACGGCCCCTAGGCGGGAGAACCAGTTAGGTCTCTTTGCTTTCGATCTCCCGAGGGCGTTCGCCACGAACTTATTGAGTTCACGGTCGAAGTCTTCTTCTTTCCTACGGCGCACCATCTCGTCTACGTCTTGCGCCATCCTCTCCGTCCAGTAGTTCACCGCGCCTGCTAGGGCTTCAAGACGGTCATCGTGCTTCAGAGCCCCCCTCGTCCTCTTCAGCCGACTGAGTTGATAGGCGAAGCGATACGAGGCTCCTCTGTCTTCTGAGTCTTCGGGTGTGTTCTTGTAGTCCCATTCGATGACGTCTTTAGATATGACGAGCCGCTTCTGGTTGAGCACGGGTTCGAGGGTGTCTATCAAGCGACCTTCCTTCATCGTGCTATGCCTGACGGCTTCCACGGTGATCCCGTGCCCGAGAAGGCCCTTCTCTTGCTTGGCTAGGGGCGTCGAGGCCCTGCGAAGGTGAGGCTTTAGCAGTTCCTCGAACATACCGTCCCCGAAGTTGCTCTCAATGAGGACCTTGGAGACCTTGTGCTCTACGCACAGGTTAGCCAAGGCGCTCAAGGTAGCTTCGGTGTAGCCTCCGGTGTAGCCACGAATGGCGGTGCAGAACAGGTATCCGTTTAGGATCTTGACGATGGCGATGGCGGTCTCGTCCTGTCCCTTGCCCGAAGGGTCAATGAAGGCGATAGACCCTGTGTATTCCCTCCAGGTGTCCGAGATGAACAGCGGACGGTAGTAGCGGTCTCCGAGGAAGCCCACGTTGGGTAGCTTGTCCCAGACCTTCTCGGGATCGTTGCACCAGACCAGCTTCTCCGGTGCCTTCTCCTTGTCCAAGTCGAGCACGATGAGCTCTGAAAGGCGCAAGGGGTAGAGCCCCAGGTCAGAGAGGGTGCTGTCTAGCTGATACTGACGAGCAAAGGTGCTCCTCCCGATCACGGCCTCCCTCGCCAGGAGATCGTCCTCACCGAACCTCAGAGGCTCTGTAGGCTGTCCTACGAGGTCGGGGTCCTCTTCCATGTGCTTCGCCAGCAAAGGCAAGAGCGTGGCTCCCATGCGGTCTCGCAGGGAAGCTACGGGATACCGCGCCGGTACTACGAGCGTTCGATAGCCGCGAGGAGACAGCGTGTTGTAGACGCTATCGGCGTCCAGCGGAGTGCCCAGGAAGCCTACCTTGCCTCCTGGCTTGGCGATCATCTCCAGTTCGGCCATGCGCTCCAGCAGTTGCTCCTTTTGATGCTGGGTATCCGCTGTCTTGCGGGTTTCAACGTCATCACCTATTTCAAGGTCAGAGCGGTGCCCTGCTACCTGCCCTGCGATCCCCTTAGCCTCGACTGAGGCAAACTGAGCCGCCTCTTCGGCACCTACGACATCGAAGGATAGCCGGGACCAACGGATAGGGTTCCTTGGGATGAGAGACCGAAGAGGCTCTACGCGAGCCAAGAGACCCTGGACTTGCGTGGTGAACTCCTTGGCCTTCGGAGAAGACCCCGAGGTTACAAGGATCTGTAGACGGGGGTTGTGGCCCAGGCAATAGGCAGTCAGGGCTGCGGAGATGTAGGACTTCCCCATGCCTCTGAAGCCTTCTAGGAGGCTGCGGTCGAACCCCGGCTCAAAGAAGGTTTCCTTGCCTTCCGTGGGCTTCTTGAACAGGAGTGAGCCCACCCACATCTGAAGGTGCCGCGCTACGCCGTACTGGATAGCCGTGGGATCCGGCATCCCCTTCGCCTTCCAGACTACATAGAGAAACTTGCGGAAGTCCCGTAGTTCCGGGTGGAACGACAGGGGACCTTCAACGATGTTCAACCGATCTTTTCTTCCATCGGATGCGGTTCATCGAAGTCTTCCTCGAAGCTCGGGAGATTCATAGGCTCGGGGGTTCCTACTCCTATGAGACCTTCGTAGAGGCCTACGCGGTCGATCACTTCTCTGATCTCTTTATGTAGGGCCGCAGGTACTTCTTTGCCGTCTTCCAGGTCTTCTCGAAGACGTTTCTCAAGGACTTCCAACTGGAGCTCAAGAAGGCGTAGAGCGCGTTCATCGTTAGACATCTAGTTTTACTGTGAGGACGGAGACAGCGCCTTCGCCGCCAGCGGTGTTCGACACCCGCATTTGGGGCATGACGGCTATAGCGAAGTAAACGACTACGCCATCGGAATTCAGTTTTGTGCGACCAATGCTCTTTATCGAAGCCCAAGCATCTGCGCTGCTCATGCGTCCTTGGATAACAGCGGTGAAGTTCTGGGTTCCAGCCGTCCTCTCAAGGAAGATAGTCCCGGCTTGGTCGTAAGCCCTGCCCAGGTCCACGGGGGTCGAGGTGGTAGTGCCTGAGAGCCCAGAAGCCAGGGTAACTACTCTTTGGTAAGGCATTACTCGTCAATCTTGACGGTGAGCGTTGATCCAGAGTTAGCCGAGATATTCACGCGCATCTGAGGGAGGATCGGGAAGGCAAAGGCTACGAAAGCTGAGTTATCGGCGTCTGCTTCTGTAACTGCCGTGACGGCACCGCTTGTTGAGGTACTTGCAGAGCCATCCACCGGAATAGCCGTGAAGGTGTCGCCGCTGTCCATACGGCCTTCAATGGTCAAGCTGAAGGTTCCTGAACCCGACTCTTCCACAAACAAAGTTCCGGCTTGGTCGATTCTCCGCTGGAAGTCAACCGTAGCTTGGTCCGCGTCGTCTGTGACCGCAGAACACAAGGTCTTTACTACTTGGTAAGGCATTACTTATCTCGGAGTCGTTCGGCTACTTGGCCTAGGGTTTTGTTGGTGTCCTTCATGGTTTCCTGGATCTCACGGAATCGCTGATCCATTCGCTCAATCGTAACGGAAAAAAGCCTGTCTCTGCGATCCAGATAGCGGACCAAGATCCAGACAACGGAGACAAGGGCCGCAAGGCTGGGAGCCGTGTCCTTGAACTCAGTGAATAAGGCTGCTTCGTCGCCAATCCTTGTAAGAACCCAGGCTACAGGGACCACAAGGACTGCTAGAGACTTCTCAATAAGCACCTATAGCTCAACCGGGCCAGCCAAGCGTCCAGCCTGGGTTAGCTGAAGAAGCTCGTTACGTCTGCCGGAACGCAAGTCTCTGATCTGCCTCTTGGCTCCGATGTGGGCTCGTTGAAGCGTGGGATACTCGCGGAGTACCTGAGTGAAAGCCCTGTTGCGGTACTTCCGAAGGACCTTTTTGATGGCAGAGACCCTGGGACTCTCAGCTTCCAAAGCGCCAAGAGGACTCAAGCCCTGATAGTCCCGCCGCTTGAATAGCTGCCTGAGCTCCTGACGCAGCGTTCGCCCACCTATACGGATCTCGCCCTGAAGCTCCTGCCAGCGATCATAGGCGTCTTGGCTTCCTTTGACGAACTCACGCAGGTTGACCCCAGAGACCGTAGGGAGCGGAGGACTGAAGCCGTGCTGAAGCAACACAAGCTCTTGGTTGACCACGGTATCGGAGACTTCGCGGTAAGCGACGGGCACCAATAGATCGCTCCAGCGGTCAATGGCCTCGCCCATTCCATAGCGAGCCGTCATCCGATTTAGAGGCTCACCAAACATATTACGAAGCGGCGGCAGATTGTCTGATATACCCGGTATCCGCGATTTCAACTTGTCCCCTATGGACTGAATATCGCGCATATGCAGGTCACCGCTGAGAGCGACAGCCTGTGCAAAGGTATTGGGGATGATTGCGCCTGCAAACTGCTGAATCACCCGCTCGGCGCGGCGATCCGGGTCAGACAGGACCCCGACGAGGTTTCGCACGCCGCTCATGTAAGTGCGGTTCGTGATGTTCCTCGACATACCTACGACAAGGCCGCGCCCCAACTGTTCAAGGGCTTCCTGTTCTTCGTCACCGGCAAACCGTGAGTAATCATAGACGTCCGCTACGGTGCCAATCAGGGCTGCAAAGGGTTCGACGCGAATGTAGGAAACGTAGCCTTCTGAAGTCCTGATGGAATAAGGCTGCCATCCGGCTTGCTCCAAGACTCGGCGCGTCTGTTTATCCTTCGGCCCTCCACCAGTAATCTTGCCTGCTGCGGCCATACCCGTAAAGAAGCTCACGATGCCCAGGCCCGCTGAGACTCGTCCAATAGCTTCAGCTTGCTGGTGAGGGTTCCCAGAAACCATGTCTCGAACCAAGCGGCTGCGAGCTCCTTCGAGATGCTTCAGATCCTTACCAAAGGCTTTGTGCAGGGCGTACTTGATAGCGCCAGGAAGGTCTACTCGCTGGCCCGCCTGGAAAGCGATGTTCAGCGGAGTCCTCACGAACGGGAGGAACGGGCGCAAGACAGGAGCCCTGATCGGGAGCATCTGAATCTCCCGCCCAAGAGTTCCGGGGGCAAGCTGCGTCTGGAAGGCTATCTCCTCCATGCGAGTGATTGCGCGTTGGACAGGCTCAGACATCTCATCGTATCTGAGAAGGCCATTGTTCGGCATCCACTCTTTAGTGAGGAACTTCCTCCGCGCCTCGGCCCCCTGGATACCCAAGTCATCTACGGCTCGCTTTGCCAAGCGCAGCACACTTTCGTCAGTCATGCGCTGAGCTTGGTTTACCGCAAGAGCTAACTGCTCTCTGATATGAGCTTCCAAGGCTTCTCCGCGAAGACCTTGGCGCAGACCTTCGCCTTCTGCCGTTGCTTGGACTACAGCCCTGAAGTTGATCTGCTTGGCGGCTTCGTCTGCCGTCATAATGATCCTACCGGGCATATTGATTACGTTCCTGGAGAACCAACCAAGCGCCCTGCCACCAACGGTATTAGGACTGACGCCCAGGGCTTGCGGACTCGTAGCCCCAAAGCGGCGTACAGGATCGTCAGTAATGGATGCAGCGCGGCCAATCTGAGGCCTCCGCTCCATGAAAGCCCTGCCCGTCATCTGCCTTCCTTCTTGGCGGGGGACTCTGCCGGTCAAATCCATAGCATCGTCCAAGCGAAGGAAGTCCACGGTATTCCGTGTGATGTGCTTGAGTTCCCGCGCTGCCTGCATGAAGGCTGTGCCGCCGCCCTCCATGCCCATAAGCGACATTACGCCAGCGCCAGCCATGTTCTCAAGAGGCTTGTAGAACGTCAGGAATGCGGGGCCAAGACCAGAGATAACAAGGGTCTTCGGCCCAGACAAGATGGACTGAATGAAGACCTCGTTCACAAAGGCCATGATCTTCGAGCTCCCACGCTTTGCGGCGAGTTCGGCAAAGTGGGCCGTAGCCGCAGGGCCTAGCCCTTCGACGCTTACGAGGAAGTCTATCAACTTCTCCATGTCTCGGTCAGTACCAGCACCGCGCTCGAAGAGTTCCTGGAGAGGCTTGGTATCTCCAAGAGTATCTGTGAGGGATAGAAGCTGCCGTCCTCTGAACTGCTTGCCTTGCTGATAGCTAAACAACCGCATCTGCTGGAAGACGCCCGCCCAATTCTTCAGAAGTCCGTTGGCCGTGTCTCTGTCCCCCGCTCTGGCGGCTTTGAGTGCGGCTGTGCGGATTTCTTCGTGGGTCTGCTTCAATAGAAAGGTCCGCGCCAGCATTCTTTCGCCTACGATCTCATACAAGGCTACGTCTGCGCTTGCCTCCTCCAACATACGGGCGATGCTATCTGGGGTTACCTCGCCCCCTACGGTCTCATATTGCCGGATGATCTTGGCGAGATGGTGCATATCCGACGTCCTGCCCCCCCAGCCTGAAGGGAAGCTACCGAAGATGGATTCAATCGTTCGAATCGAGTCGGCTACACCTTGCTCTGAGATGAGACGAATAAGATTCATAGCCTCCGGGGGCATCCCGTGGAGAGCCTTCTGAGCCTCATTCATCTGATTGACGTTCAGGAGCGCAGAGCTTGTCCCCTCGGCATCCTTGGTGAGTTCAAATGCGCGAATGTAGTCATCAATCGCCTCGTCTTCGATTCCGAAGTCTTGCCTTAGAATCTGGCGTGCTCCTGTAGCAGTCTTCTCCAACTTGACGCGCTCTTGAGGAGAAGTGCGCTTCGGCAGGGCTTCTTCTCTCGGCGGGGGTGCGGCCTCTGCCGCTTCAGGAACTATGGGCTTAGCAGGCTCAGGGACGGCTCGCGCAGCTTCAACTTGCTCGATGAGCGTTGCGGACTTCTGATTCGCTGGGATGCCTAAAGACTTCGCTAGAGTCTGGAGCTCCCTCCGAGACAACGCCGCAAGGTCTTCAGCAGAAGGCTGGGGAATCTTGGGCGTCTTGCCTAGTGCGGCTTCGCCAACATCTATCCGGGAGGTCTTTACCACAGAGGGGTCAAAGTAGATTCTGACGCCCTTATCGCGCTTACCTACTACGTCAATGGCATTGAAGCCGCTCTTCTCCATATTGGCGCGGAAGATATCGAAAATTTCCTGCACATCATCAGCGGTCAACCCCTCTCCCTCAGAGAAATCCCTGATGTTGCGGTATAGCTCCTTGACTGTCTTGGGGGGGGTGCCGTCGATGCCCTCCGAGAGAGCCAGATCAACCAGATCGTGGTGATCGCCTAACTTCCGCATCCAGTCGGGGATGGGTCCATCGAGGTCGAAGGCCTTTATTTCGCCCACTTCCTCGACCCGATGAACAGCGCCCCCTCGACTTTTGCCGTACCGCTGGGCGACATTAGCATCGGTGGTAGTGTAGAGCCCCTGCCCGTAGACATTCATCGTGGCATAGTGGCCCTCGTCAATCTCTAGCACCTCCGCGCCCCCGTGGAACCTTCCCGGTTCAAGATCCTTGAGTTCAATCTCCTTCGCCAGAGGAGAGACCGGAGCTTCTTCAGCGAGGTCTTCCGCCTCCTTCGCTAGAGGAGAGACCGGGGCTTCTTCGTCCACTTTGGGTGCTCGGCCTTCAGCAGACTTCTTTTGAGCTTCAAGGTACTCATCAGACCCCTTGGGCGCAGGAGCACTATCGGCACCCTGCGCTACAGCCGTGCGTTGACCCTTCAAACCACGAAGGCCTATGAACATGAGATCAAACGCCAGCCCAAGACCCGCCCCTTCAAGGACGTTCTTCATGCGCCCAATGATCTCAGAGTCCTCTTCGTTAGAAGCTAAGAACTCAAAGAGCGGCTGCTGAAGACCAGGAATCTCCTTCAGCATATCCGACAGCCGCGCCTCGTTACCGCCGAACACGGTAGCGTCTACAAGAGCTCCCGTCAGAGCACTACGAGACAACTGAGCCGTCTTGGAAGCTCCACCAAGAAACTTCGACGCCTTCGATAACTTGGAGACCACGCCAATAGCCGGGACAAACCCAGCAGCGAAGTTGGTGATCGAGGCTAAAGCGCGGCCTCCCGCAGTCTCCGGGTCAGGAACGATGTCTATGTCGGGGACGTCATAGCCAAAGATTTCCGGCAAGCCCAGAATGTCATTAGCAAAGTCCTCGATCCCCTGGCCGAAGCCTTTGAGGGGTTCGAGGGCGAGGTTATCGAGCGTCATTTAGTCTGGGAGAACTACGGGGGTTATGCTGGTAGGTGCCTCTGTCCAGCCGCGCCACGGTGCCCGTCTACCCTGAAGCAGAGGATCTTCAGCGATGAGAGCTCTTTGGCTGGCTAGGAATCGGGCCTTTTGCTGTGCAAAGCCTTCAGGAGTCTTCATGTCCTCTTTCAGAAACCCAAGCATCTCGAAGACTCTGCGCTGATCCGCTTCGGAAGTAGCTGTTTGCCAAGCCTCGAAGTCTTTTTTTGATGTGATAAATCGGGAGGCCCCTACTTTGAGTGCTTGTGGTTGGAGAGAGAAGGTTCTGGAGATGTGCAGCCTCGATTCTGGCGTACCGGATGAGTGGTGTGAAACTGTGAAGCCCTTGTCTCCCAGCCAAGAAGTGAAATCTGCGCTACTGGCAAAGAGTTCAGGTGCCTTTGCAAGAAGACGGCGCACATCTTGAGGCATCACAGACAAGTCCACGGGAAGTCCGGCGACTTTGTGGGGAGAGATTCTAGGAAACCTGAGCCATTGGTCCCTATCTACGGCCTTATCGGCTGTGATCTGTGGAGCAGCATCGCCCTTCTTTAGCGCCTGTCGAAACTCAATTTCCCACTCAGGCATCACGAAGGTTTCTACGGTGACTTTCCCAGCAGTAAGATCGTATAGAGAAAGACGGTTAGCAAGGCCCATGCCCGCTGTAGCCGCTTCAGCCTTAGAAACGTCTTCGAGATCCCCAGCACTAAGGAGGATTTCGGCCCCGACGTACCACGCAAAACGTCTATCAATTACGTCGGGATGCCATTCCGCGAACGCAAACCCATCATCAGGACCCAAATTAGAATCCAAGGCTTTATCTTTATATTCATAGATCTTTTCAGTCAGCAGCTTTGAAGTCCGCCCCGCTTCAATCGCGTCCTTTGCCATCTCTCCTAGGGTTGCATCAGGCTTCAGGGCGCGGCTGCTTATACTCAGTTCTTCTGATAAGCGTCTTGCGAGAATTCCCTCCAGCGTTGGCATAGGCTGTCCGTCGCGGAAAGGCAAAGTGCGTTCGGCGCTGTGTTTCCGTATGGCGCTGACGGCAGCCGCCTTTTTGTCCTCTGCCGTCCCCTCGGTCTCATGAAAGGTAGTGGTATAGAGGAGGGCAAGTTCTTGCGTGTGCTGAGCCACAATGCCGCCAAGGGCCTCTGACGCAACATCGATACCAGGGGCTCCTAATTCGCCCTCAAATCCTGCGACCTCTTGTGCAAGAGCTTGTGACCCAGAAAGGACGCTTCCCATTGTGGCTTCGTTGGCCTCTTTGAGTGTGGCTGCGGTCATAAGAGCGTTCTTTGCCGCCGAACCTAGCGGATTCGTGGGATCCCTTAGACGTTCTAAGGCTTCAGTAATGAAAGACCCCCCTTGCCCAATGAGACCCCTAATGAGCAAATCTTCAGCTTGAAGCACCTCGACTTGCTTCACTAGCCTATCTATATGGCTGTTCTGCGCTGCATACGTTGAAGGCGCATTGGAAAACGCAAGCACTTCATCAACCTGAAGTTTTGATGCCCGGGCAATAGTCTGACTTTCGAGGGCATTCCAGCGCCTCTGATCTTCAAGGACAACCGAGGGATCTGCGAGGCCTTCGTATAAACGACGTACCTGCGCGTAGTATGCGCTGGTGTCCTCCGTGGCGGGTGTCCGCACAAACTCGCGTATAGCCTCAGTTCTTTCGTCCCGCCCTTCTATGTCTCCAAGGACCGCATCATAAGTCTCTTTGTTGATGTCGCCGTTCGTGAAATCGGCCTCTACTTCCGCTTCGAGGACCGCTGGATCCTCCCCGCTTACCAAGCGACGAGCCATATCGCCCTCGTAGGCCTTGTTCTCAGGCAGCCGTTTCTCCGCAGAGATCGCGTTCACGCGCTGCTCTCCCCACAACTTCAATTCTGTCCGCGCTTCAGCAGAAAGATCTATAGTGCCTAGGGCTGAGTATGCGGCGACTGCATCTCTAAGTTTCTCTGCTGTGGTCAACGCAGAATCACCCGCCGCTATACTCTCGCTTCTCGTAGACTCCAGCCAAAGGCTTAGAGACCTTTCAGCTTCGCGCTGCACCAAATCTCGATCCCGGATGTCGGATAGCTCTCTTTGGCTCTTTTTGTCCGCAATGGCGTCTTCAGCCTTTTGGATTTTCCCCGCCAACTCCGGGTACGCCTCCAAGACTGGCTGGTTTGACGAATGGACCTTCATATCTTCTAACATGGCTAAGATGGCGTAGCCGTCTTCTGCTACAGCGGCCCTCGTCTCGTCCCCCTCAACCTGCCGAGAGCCCATGTCTACGGCTTTTGAGATCATCTCGTCAAAATACCGGGGGTAAGCGTTCGGATCGTGCTCCTCGACACCCGCGATTACTTCGCTCAGCGCAGCCGCAGGCGCAGGGTCGGCTTGTTCTTCTGCCGTGAGGTCTACGAAATGGACAAGACCCATCCAGCGGCCTTCAGCATCTCCGTTGTAGAGTTCAACAGACTCCAGGCGCTCTTTCTCAGACTGGGCAAAGACGTTCCTGCGGTGCCTGACGTTTTCGCTGAGCTCGCGCTTGATACCGGGAAGTTGGGCGTTGAAGACTTGTGTGGCATAGAAACTATTAGCCAGTCCTGGACGCGCTTCGAGGAGACTTTTGAATTCTTCGTCTACAGCCGCGTCTGTGTTCGCTGGACCGGCTAAGTCTCCGTTTTCATCCCGAACCGCCGATAGTTCGGCAATCCTCTCCAAGCTATTGACGCGAACATTCCCGATAGCTTCGTGAGCAACAGCCCTAAGCAAGCCCAACTGCGCGCCGGGGTGGGCCATCGGAGTATCAATGATGCCCTCTTCGTAGAGCTTGCGGAAAGCGATGTTCCAGCGCCGATTATATTCCTCGGGAGTCTTGGCCCCCTTCGTCGCCTTGTCGATGCGGCCTTGAATCAAAGCCTTCGTCTTTGCGTCTTGTTTACTCCAGAACCCTTCAGCGTTCTCAGCAGCCGCCGCATACTTCTTCTCGAAGTCCTTGGTCAGATGTTGAGCCAGAGCCTTTGAGAAGGGCGCCAGGTTCAGGACGTTTGGCGCTTCAGCCCTCAGATTCGGGGCTATGAAGGCATCGAGGGGGACCGCAGCCGGGGTTAGGTCTTGTCGGGCTTGAAGGGCCTGGATCGGATAGCGGCGGGCTGCCATTTAGATTTTAGAAATCACGGTGCCGTCTGCGGCAACTGTATGGGTCATATCCCAAGCCTGCATAGCTGACGTACCTATCTGAAGGGCACCTTGAAGGAACGATGGCACCGGGACATCAACGTGCTGCGCGGCAAGGATGCGGCCCTGCGTCTGTGTCTGCATCGCTTTGACTGCCACTTCCGTTTGCGCGTCCGCGAACATTGAATTCCGCACCGTTGCTGTAGCAAAGTTCATGTATTGGCCCACTAGATCCCTAAGAACGGAGTTTACGGCGGCACCTGCTACCTTTGTTTCTCCCGCTGTTGCTCTAGCGGTGCCAGCAGCCTCCATAGCAGCGCGGCCTACGCGATCTATCTCCATAGCGTGCTTCTGCTGCTGCTGAGCCTGTGCGGTCCTTGCCGTTGCTGTCCGGTCAAAGTACGACTGATTAGCTAAGTCTCTGTTTAGCTTGTAATTCTGTTCTCCAACTTTGTTTGCCAGTTGCGCCGCCTCCCGCTGTGCCCAGAAGCTATACGCAGCTCCAGCGGTCATAAGCCCCTGCACCGCCCCAGCCACGCCAACTGTAGAAGCAAGGCTTCCCACAGTCATCGACGTAAGGCCCACGCCACCCGCTCCTACTGAGATCGCCGGGATAGACAGAGCACTTATCGCGGTGCCCATCGAAGCGAGGGCTCCGGGTATTGCTGCTATAAGAGGAGGGCACATGAGATTAGCAAGTCAGTTTGATGAATTCCCAGAAGGCTTCCCCGTGGACACCTTTGTTTGGATGAAGGACAACGAAATCAAAGCCTACCCAGGTGAGCCAGCGTATATGGACCTCATTTCGGGCATCAACGTAGTTCATAAGACCGTCGTAGTTCCGGCCAACGTGCTTCAGCCAGTCCTTAGACCAGCGTAAGAAGGTCTTGGAAATGTCGAATATCTTGGGTGTACCCAAGAGCCACACGAATCCAATGAGAGGAAACGAGTTCTCAGGCAACTCCTCGGGCAAACTGTCTTCAGGAGGACGAGGCCCAGGTGTGGGAGGCGTGACGCCAAAGAGAGCCACGGGCTCACCATCGACTTCAACGGTGTGGCACTCATCCGACAAATGAAAGCCCATGAGTACCGCTTCCAGCGGAGGGATCTCAGCTACAGCCCAGCATTCGGCTACGTCCGCTTGCCGCATATTGCTGGCAACTATGTAGCAATCGGAGAGCTCCGCAGGGCGAACAGTTACCCCGTGTAAGGGCGCCTCTTTGCTACGAACTTTCCGTCCCATTCTGCGCTGGTTAGGTTTGAGGGTAAATGCGAATCGTTAGTGACTGTGATCGTGGTCTCCGTGGCCTTGCCTTGGACGGGGAAACGATGTGTCTCGCTCTTGAACAGCGGAGTCGTATCTGAGGCAGAGCCAAACTCGGTCTCCCGCGCAGTCCTGTTCGTCAGTGAACACGATGTCTTGAAGTACGTTGTGTTATCGCAGTTCAAGCGTCCATCTTGGACTTGCCAAGAGAACGGCAGAACCTCTACGCTGCCTTTCTCAGTCTTACGCCGAAGTTTAGGCGTAGAGAAGGTGTAGGTCATCGTGTATTGGACGCCCACCCAGACCGCCGTACTGGCTTGATCTCCTGTGACCCTGACGGTATTCGCCGTAGTCGCGCTGACTGTCAACGGCTCGCCTGTCTTCTTTACGACCTTCATCGTGGCCCCGGTGGGGATGTCGTAAGGCAAAGTCCATTCGGTATAGACACCCGAACTAAACGAGGGCGACAAGGTTGAACCGTCAAGGCGCATATCCAAGGTAGTCTTGAAGGTCTTGCCCGTGTCCACCGTCCCCGGAGCCACCGTCATCTTCTCGATATGGAGACCATCATCGCGCTCAATCGTCAGATAAAGGTCTGAGTCAATGAAACTCATGTGCCGGATCGTGGCTTCAGAATCAAACTGATACTTGAACCAAGCCGCCTGGATCTGCTGAGTCCCCGACCAGAAGAACTTGAAGCCATACAGAAGGCCTCGGTCACCCGAAGACTGGACAACCAGAAGATTCTCCGTATCTGAAGCCACCATCTGCTCCACAGTCCCAGAGATGAGCTCGGGAACCGATGCGCTGCTGTGGTCAGAGCGGTAACGATCCGCGTCCCCCACCTGGAAGAATTCACGGATACCGCTGTAAGCCGAGAGCGGGGTAGCGAAGAAGATCCTCTCTCCTACGGAGACAGGCTCAGCCGCCATGAAATCGTGTGCCCCTATCTTGTCTACGGCGGCTGTCTCAGGCGTCAGCAAAGGTACGCCGGTTAGGCGGTATTGCGCTCGGTCGCTGAAGAGAACCAAGGCCTGTTCGTGGTCTACTCCGAACTCAAACAGAGAGACTTCCCGGTTGCTCGAAGCGATGTCAATGCGGTCGCTGTCAATGACGGCAAGCACCGAAGTACGCCACAAGTTGAAGAAGGCATTGACTTCAGACAGCACTACGCGGTCTTCCGTGATGAAGCCTAGACGGCCTTTGTGGAGGAAGACGTCTGTGATGGACTTGTCGATAAACGAAGGCGCTGGGTTGCTATCGTCATCGCCTACCTTGCGGTCTATCCAGGTTATAGGACCCCACTCAAAATAGATTTTGTCGGCTACGCCTGTGATGGTTCCGTGGGTGTCATCTTGATAACGAGTAAGCCTATGCGGCATCGTCGTATCGTTGAATTTGTAAGCCACTTCAGACCCAATGCTTTCCTCCCAATGCCCCTCTCCAAAGGCGTCAGTACCGCCGTCTGCCTGGAACTTGACCCAATAATCAGCGGTGTCTCCTTGGCCTTCAATGGGCTCGCCCGTGACCTTGATAGGAATGCCGTCTAGGAACGTGAGCGGAAGGTCAGCAAAGAGAGGGACAGTCTTGAAAATCTTGAGAAGTCCTGTGTCTCCAATCCCATCGGTGCATTCCACAGAATCAAAGGCCGTTCCATCAGTCTTCACCACGCGCAAAACAGAGCCCACTCGCGTTACTGTGTAGCCCGCAAGGGGAGTTGCGCCATATGGCAGATCCCCCCCACCAATGATGTGCTCGAAGTCTTTGCAAATGCTATCGGTAGCTACGCCTGTCTTCGTGAATGCCGTCCCCGTACTCATTGCAAAGCCACGCAGCCGTGCAAACGGACTGTGGAGGCCGCCATCAACCCAAAGCCCCCCATCAGCAATACAAGAGAGATAACTTGGTCCCTCTCCGTTATGGCACCGGCTTATAAAGTTTACATCGTCATTCGTCCCAATAACCACCGTGACCTTCGATTCCCCGACTGGCGTGAAGTTTACTTCGTAGTCCACCATGTACGCCCCTTGCTTGACGAACATGAAGAACTCATCGTCTGCCTGTGCAGGAGACACCAACGCCGTATTCATCGCGGGGACCTTGGCCTTGTTCACCCAGATCGTGTAGTCGGCTATCGTCGTAGCTCTAATGTCGGACAAGTCCGAAGTCGTTAGGTAGGACAGGTCGAGCGTCCGCTCACCCAACTTAGGGTGCCAAACAAGAACCTTCGACTCTCCCGCTACCGTGCTCTTATGGGGGTAAATCTCCATGTAGACCGGCTCGCCAGCCAGCCCTGGCACATACCAATTACCTCTGAGGAGCACCCAATCGTCATCCAACACTTCAAGCGTAGTGCCCATATCGGGATTAGTACCTACGTCATAAACACTGGGGGGGCTTGCATCAAGGTTGACGGCTATCTTGCCCTTGACCCCTTCGGCGGTGCCATCAGCGAAGATATGCACCTGCACAGAGCTGCAAACTCCTGCGTCTTTTTTGAGGTAGACCTCGAACGGAATATCCGCAAAGTCATCAAAGGGGTTCTCATCGGGCTGGCTGGGTCCAAATTCTTCCAAGTCCCCTGTATAGACTTGCTCCCTCAATTTGAGGTCGCTTTCTGTAGTTCCAGGATTGTCTGACGTAAAGCGGGAAGCTGTCTTCGTGAAGTCGGGCGCTATGCCGTAGCCCTCTTCGATGGTGCAGTCCGCATCAGCTACCCAATAGCTCGTATCCTCAAGCCCATATTGGGCGTAGGTTTTGAGGCGGTTGTCTAGTTTCCCGTAAACAGGGATCTCTGTGCCATCTGCGAGATCCCAGACTTTCATCTCAGTAGACGAGGCCTTGACCACATACTTCTCATTCACATCGCGGTCAATCGTGTGATACTTCCCGGCTGAGACAGAGCCATCTATGACTCGCTCCAGGTGCTCTGTGGGATGCCGCTTGATAAGCCCCTCAGTCGGGGACGGGAAGGCATTGATCTGGTCTTCAGCGTGCTCAGGACGCCTAGCCGCGTCAGGCTGCTGAGAGATCCCATGCACCAGCGACGGGATCGAGACTGAGACCCTAGACACTAATAGCCCCTCAAAGGACTACCACGCTTCACCGCGTATGCACCAGGACTCACGTTGAGGATATTAGCCTCATTCGTGAAGCCCTCGGCGCTGATTAGGCGAGCTCTGGCTTGGCGTTCGTCAATCGAAGTGAACGAATAAGTGTCTCCGTCACTCTGGTAGCGCGAAGCAAAGACGCGGGCCGCTCGAATGCTGATGTAGCGATTCGCAGCTTCAGGGAGATCGGTGAAAGCTCGGTAGTACACAATGTCCATCTTCTTAGCCGAAGATCCCCAAGACGTTGTGCTGAAGTCTTCCGAGTCGTACATGAAGAGGCCCTTTTGAAAGCCCTTCACAGACGGATCGTGGAAGTCGATCTTGAGAGCATCTGTAGGAACCGCGATGGCTCCACCCGAAGGCGTAATCTCTACCTCGTACTCCGTATTGAAATGCCAGCCCTCAAGTTGAACCTCCTTAGAAACCTCATCCAGCGTAGTCTCAGCTTGAGTCCCGTAGAAGTCTGAAGCCGCCGCTGGGATGGACGCTACAGGACCTTCGTTGATCGTCGCCAAGATGATGTTGACGGCTTCTAGTTTTGTGGTGAGTGCTGTAGGCATTTCTGTTCGTTAGAAGAAGGCCAGGGGTCCCTGGTCTAGCCAGAGACCCCCAGCGTTAGAACTAAGCAGTCTGGATCTGAGCACACGCCTGCGGAAGAAGGAAATCGTGGCCTTCCGCAACCTTGGCAAGCATCAGGTGGCCCTGACGCTCCATGATGTACTCAACCTCAGTCTGAACATCCATCAGAGACACGCTGCCGATAGCGTCCTTCTGCCAGCAGCAAGCCGTGGTGTTGCTGGCGTCAACCAGATAGGTGGCACCGCGCTGCCCCGCAGTCTGGTAGCCGCTGGAGTCATCGGTCGGAAGGAGGTTCGTCTTGATGAGCTCCATGCCCCAGGCCTTGAAGACCGTGCCTTCAGAGAAGATCCCGTTCTCCCCGCCACCGAAGTCCCTGTTCAGGAGATCCTGGTTTTGGACGAGCAGGTAATACTGCGTCGGTGCCAGGGCGCAATACCGGCTGTCCTCGGGCACATCATTGTCATCGAACGCAATAGCGACGTCTTTGATGGCTTCCAAGAGAGCGCCACCATCAGTCCCGGAGTTGGCCGAAGTAATGACGGTGCCGCCAGGATGCTCGGTATTTCCCGTCGAACCCAGAATACCGTTCGTTTCGTTCGCCGCTGTGATGACAACCCGCATCAAGTTGATGTCGGTGTTCCGCGCCAAAGCCATGCCCTGTTTGCGGGCATAAGGAGCGCGAACGTCATAAAAGTTGCGAAGCTCATCGAGTTCGGAGATGAAGAGCGGAGAGATGAAGAGATCATCACAGAAGACCTCCTTCTCTGCGTGCTTCATCGCATCCAGATAGTTCACGGTCGCAGTTGCAGCGGCCTCATGGTCAAGGGCGGTATCCGTCAGAATGTCCTCGCCTGCGGCGTGGTATTTTCCCGTAGATTTGCCGATGACGGGGAAGACTGAGGATTTTTGGTTGCGAAGTTTGCGCCGAGTAACTGTGGGCGCAATCTTCACCATCTCATCGTAGGCCAGGAGGACTTCGCCGCTGTACTGCTTGAGAAACAGCTCGATGTCATCGGACCCTCCGGTGTCGAGACCGGGTTGTGAAAGTGCAAAAGCCATGTTGGTTTCCTATTAGAAAAAAGGTAAGGGGTCGTTACATAAGAAACCGTCCAACAGTCAAACTCTGCCGCTACTGCACAAGCATTCCCCGCAGGGAGGCCCGGTAGCTAGTCACAACGAGAACTAGAGTCCGGTTGTTCGTTTAGATGGGTACTCTCACGCAATCGGTAGTAGACCGCGCTGTACGTCACGCCAAGGCGATCTGCTATCTCTTGCGAGGTATAGCCCATAGTCCGCAAGCGATGTACCTGGACTTGCTTCGGCGTACAGCGGCGTAAGAAATGCCGATAGGAGTCCAGGAGCTCAGCCGTCTTGGCCGGGTCAGGAGTCAAAGAAGCCGGTGTAGCCTCTTCAGGAGTCAACGCATCCAAGCTGGCGAAGCTGCCGTTGAATGTCCCGCCTTGGCGCAGCCGTAAGCGGATCTCATCCTTTATGTAGTAGCGAGCCTTCATATAGGCGAACGCTTCCAGGTTATCGCTCCTAGCCGGGTCAAAGCTCTCAACAGCTTTCCAAGCCCCTATGAGCCCCGCTGAGTAGGCCTCGTCTAACAGCGGGCGAGGGATATCCAGCGAACGCATCGCCCTCTTTACAGCAGGGACAAGCTCGCTGACCGTGCTATCCCTCGTCCCCACTTTGCCCA
>Ga0114899_1000811_pt1 | contig 20358 bp, 23 predicted proteins | sample MalvireepMed_215_FD_83497 | JGI IMG/M metagenome (GOLD analysis project Ga0114899, IMG submission 83497) | Marine viral communities from the Global Malaspina Expedition - Malaspina viral metaG DeepMed_215 | ecosystem: Environmental > Aquatic > Marine > Oceanic | place: Mediterranean Sea...
CCTCTAACCTGGAGGGCACAGAACTTGTTTCCACCGGAGAGAGCGGGGGCAGCAAGTTCTTGAGGGAGGCCGGTGACAGGCGGTGCCGTTGGCGGACCATTAGCGTTACGGGAATGAGTAGTTTCTTTCTCGAAGACGGTGATGGAACCGAGGTGGAGATCTCCAATGCCAAGGAGGTCAAGTTCGTTGAAGGCACCGGGATCGACATTGACTGGACTGATACCAGCAATGGCTCTGACGGTGATCCTTACGATCTGACATTTACTTGTAATCTCGAAGGGACCGAACTTGTATCCACGGGGGAAAGTGGTGGCAGCAAGTTTCTCCGTGAGGATGGTGACGGCACTTGCAGTTGGCAGACGATCAGCGTCACCGGGATGAGTAGTTTCTTCCTTGAAGACGGGGATGGGACCGAAGTCGAAATCTCGAATGCCAAGGAGGTGAAGTTCATTGAAGGTGGCGGGATCGATATCGATTGGACCGACACCAGCAATGGTACTGATGGCGATCCGTATGACCTGACCTTCACGGTCGCTGACACGACTGTCGCCGGAGACAGCGGTTCCACGGGTATCACGCCAGGTGACACGCTGACGATAGCGGGTGGAACCAATGTCACGACCGCAATGTCGGGTGATACCCTGACAGTCACATCAACCGACACGAACACCACCTACTCGGCTGGGACGTTGCTCGACCTCTCAACCACGACGTTCAATGTGGATTTGACCGAGGCTGCTGAAGCGGTACTAGCCAATGGCGACTACATCCTGTTCCTCGATGGCGGTGCCACTGGATCGCACGCGAAAGAGGCGATTGCGGATGTGGCAACCCTGTTTGCCGGGGATGGACTGACCGCCTCTGCGTCGGTCATGGCTGTCAACGTGGATGACTCGACCATCGAGACGAGTTCCGATGCGATCAGGGTCAAGGATAACGGAGTCACCCTGGCCAAGATGGCTGGTCTTGCGAGGGGGAAGATCATCTACGGAGATGCCAGCGGTGATCCTGCCGCGCTGGCGGTAGGCAGTGCCAATACTGTTCTACAATCTGACGGCACAGACGCATCGTGGGGGACTGTGGCAACAGCGATGATTGCCGACAATGCGGTTTCTCTCGCCAAGATGGCCGGTATTACCAGGGGCAGCATCATCTACGGTGATGCCAGTGGTGATCCAGCGGCTCTAGGTGTTGGATCCAACACCTATGTCCTGACATCCGATGGAACGGATATCGCGTGGGCAGCGGCCAGTGGTGGGGGTGGGATCTCGTGGGATGGTTCGACCGCACAAGGAGTCGCCACCTTCAAGGACTCAGACGAGGCAACGGTCGAGGCGAACCTCACGTTCGACGGGAACTCTCTCTTGGTGGTCACCGGCAGTTCGTCAGCAATCCCGTGTACGATCAAGGGCGCGAGCGGTCAGTCGGCTGATTTCCTGGTCGTGGAGAACAGCAGCGGGACGGATCAGTTCACCGTCAATAGCAGTGGCCACGTAAATCTGGCGACGGGTAACCTCCGCTTCGAGACAGGTGGAACGAGGGTCATCAACGTCAGGGAGGAATCCGGCACGGACACGGCGGGTAAGGATCTCTTCCTCAAGGCCGGTAAGGGAACGGGAACCGGCGAGGGTGGCGACATCCGCTTGTACACGTCACCAGCAGGAGGATCATCTAATTCAAGTACGAATGCGTGGACCGAGGTGGTAAAGATCCGAAACGACAAGATTGTCGATTTCAAGATCGCGGCACACGCTGATTCTGGGATGACGCTCCAGGAGGCGCAGACGATGGGTGCGAACCTTTACCTGGAAATCAAGGTTGCAGGGACGCAGTATTATCTGCCGCTGTACGAGGAACCGTAATGTCACAGATCACGATCAACGCCTGGGACAAGGACATCACGATTGACTTCCCGGACGACATGGAAGGCCAGGCACCGGCCGCGTTTGTCCTGCAGTACGACTACGAGGAAACGATCCTCGATGATGACGATAACGAGATCCCCAACCCCCAGGACGAGGTGGAATTCACGGTTCACCGCATTCTGGATTTCATCAAGGACGTGATTCGGGCGTCCGGGATCAAGGTCGCGCGAGACGCGGCGGCTGATGCGGCGCGGCTGGACATCCAGGACAAGTTGAACCAGATCGAGTTGACGATCGAAGACGCATAGGGATCGATCATGCCGCTAAATATACAATTGCCGCGCACAGGAGGAAATCCAGGATGGAGAATCGATCAATCGGTTGCCGACCCAGGCGGTTTGGGCGTCTATCAACTTGGCGGCGCATACAACATAAGTAGGGGTGGGGGGGGGACGAGTTGGAATTTTTACCCCTACGATCCTGCCGGCGGTTTCATGGCCGGCGGTTACAACAACACGGCTATGGGTTATCCGGTTCAAAACGTAGGCGATTACGGGTCGTGGGCACCGCCCGCTACGACACCGCCAGTTGGAACAACGCCGGCAGCGGGAACAACGCCGGCCGCAGAGACGACCCTGACGGCGGGGACGATGCCAGCGACCGAGACGGGTACGGCACCCGTCGTCGGAACAACACCAGCTACGACAGGCGTGGCCGGAACAACCCCGGCTACCGGACTGGCAACCACAACCGGCACACCGAACCAGGCACAGAACGTCGTCGGTCCTTGGGGAACCGGACCTGGCGGTGGGATTACCTACCAGCCCAATATCGGTGCCACCGGTCCAATGCAGTACCCAGGGATGGGTGGCATGGGCCAGATGGGTCCAAGACAATACCCGGCAATGGGCGGGATGGCACCCCGGCAGTTTTCGGCGATGGGGATGGGTGCCGGTTATCCCCAGACTGTTCTCCCGCAGCCGCAGTATCCGGCTGCCGGGGACCGGCCTACGTACACCGACTACACCAACCGCGAGATCATCAATTCACTTCGAGCGTCGAAGAACTGGTCAATGCCTGGAGCGACCGAGGGGACGTACCGGGAGCGCGAAGGCTGGACGCCGCAGACCGATCAGCAGATCCTCGACTACATGGCATCGCAGCCGGCGTCGTGGATGACCGATCAGTTGGAGGACTATCGGCCCGCGGCACTGGCACGGATGGCCGAGGACATCAATCAGCGCAACGAATTCCTGACGCGGACACAGGCTGGTGACGTTCAGAACATTGCCAACCAGAGCCTGATCAATTCGATGGCGATGCTGCGGGGATACGGCCAGAGCGGTCTGCGAGAGGTCGAGAAGAATTACCTGAGAAACGTCGGTCGTGGTCGTGCGAATCTTGCGAGTCGGGGCATGACTGGCACGACGGTTTACGATGCCATGCGACGTGGTGCCGGCGAACAGGCGATGGACGATTGGATGAGGGTCCAGGATGCCATCACTTCTCAGAAGATCAACACTTACCAGCAGGGAATGGGGCAGATCCTCAACGCGATCAACTCGATCCAGTATCGGCAGATGCAGCCGATGGAATTCGCCAACTTGTACCAGGCGTTTGGCGAGGGCGGTGCGGGTGCGGCTGCACCAGCGGCACCGAGTACGACGACATCGGCCCTGCTGGGCGGACTGGCTGGTGTTGCCACGCCGTTGTTGCTCAATTCTCTGCTCGGTCCAGCCGGCGGTGCCGTGAGTGGTCTTGCCAACGTCGGTGCCAACGTCCTCGGTGGGATTGGGGACGTGGCGGAGGACATCTGGGACTTTGTTGAAGATCTATGGCCGTTCTAATCGTGGCAGGAGCAACCCGTGCCAGTTGTTGAAAGTTATCCGAGTATCGTCGGCATAGCCGAAGTTGCGCAGGCTGCCGGCCAGGGCCGCTACAACCAGTGGTTGGCCGAGTTCAACACCCGGTCGAACGTCGCCAAGACTAACGCGATGATGAGCGGTTTTTCCGCCGGTGCGAATGTCGGCATGTCCGCGCTGCGGATGATGCAGCAACAACAGCAGTTCACGCAACGCCAGGGTTTCATCGAGAGTCAGGCGACGGACAAGTTGAAGGCCGATACGGATCACGCCGCCGCCATGATGCCGGCGTTGGATCCCTGGGTCCAGATGAAATTCCCGCACCTGACAGCGGAACAACGCGGTGCCTACATCGGTTCGTTGAACCGGAATCAGGTTGACGAGATAGTCAATTCCCAGTCGAACGCTGGCCAGGCATTGGCGTGGCACAATAAGTTTCGCAGCCCGATGGCGATGGCGCGACAGGCTGAAGACACCTATAACAACGCGATCTCGGGAAAGAAACATCACAATGCCCGTGTCCAGGCTCGTCTTGAGCCGATACTTCAACGGGTACGCGATGCGGATCTGGATTATGTTGACGGGGCCGTTTACGACGAAATAGCCCGAATTCTGAAAGAGGAAGGCGAGGCGAAACCTGGCGGGAGTAGATCATCAGAGTGGTATGAAAATGCGGTGGTGATTCGCGATCCGAATACCGGCAAACCCGTCGCCTACACATGGAGAGACCAACAGAACAAGACGCACACCTACACTCTGCCGAAGGTGGAGGCGGTAACGACTCTAACGCAACCAGAGACTTGGGAGCAACGACACAAACTGAATACGCAGATTGGTAGCCGACACGCCCAGATGGTTTCGGAGTGGGAATCGAGATATGCGTCTGCACCGGCATACGAAGGCGACAAACCGCAGGTTCCCACAAAGGACGTGGCACTATTCTCACAGGCTGATGCCACCGGCAGGGTGCGGCATTGGCGACAGTCCCGTGTAGAAGACTCTCCAACAACGATGCGACTTCAGCGGGGGGATATGTTTTACACCGAGACAAACATTCCGCCGCGGCCAACGTGGGACGATGCAGTCCGTCAATTCCCCGGTGCTGCTGCGTATCTCGGTGAAGGACAGGCGGTTGGTGGACCGAGAATGCAGCCGCAGCCGCAGCCGCAGGGCCAGGTTGTGCGGCCGACGCGGCCCGGCGGCGTGATGACACCAGGTCAAGATCCTGGACAGGCCATGCCTACACCGGTTCCGGTGAGGGCACGACGACCAGGCCTGGCTCCCGCACTCGTACCATCGCCTGGCGGTATGGCAGAATATGGATCGGCTGGAATAGAGGAACGTGGTCGTGTGACTCCCGGCGAAACGATCCAACCCGAGGAAATCGAGTTGGGAAGATCAGCAGTCAGAAAACGCAAGGCGCAAGTTGATGCCAAGGGAGCGGCGATCAAGAAGTTGCGCAAAGATTACGGTAACGCTGGTCAACGAGGATTGACGGAATTGATTGGAGCGGGTCAATTGCGTCCAACGGAAACTACGCAGAATTTCGAGGCTGTGGTGCGGAGTGGACAACCGCTGGAGCCGCTGACGAGCCAGTTGATGCTCGAAGCAGAACATCGGGAACTAAACAAACGAATCAAGGGATTTGACGCCAAGATCAGCAAGGGCCGACAACTTACGGAACCTGGTAAAGATCAAACGGTTTCGGGGTTGGGTCAGGGTGTAGAAATGGCAAGAGACCGAAGTGCCCGCGAGAACCTGACAAAACGCGAACTTGACATTTATTACCAAGTAAGAGGGCAATTCGCAGAGCGACGAGAATACATTGGGCGAATCGCCCAGGCGGCAGTCCTCGCCACACCGCCTGGTGAGCGGGTCGATATTGGAAACATCCCGAACTACACGATGCAAGAATTCGATCTCGGCGTTAGTCGGGGTCAAATCAGAGTTGGTGAAGTGATTTTATCCGGCACGAAAGGCATCCATTTCGTGGACGAGAAAGACATCCTCGACTCAAAAGATCGAATGTGGAAACTTCGTGGTGTGCCGCTAAGAGGAATTCAGTGATCGATGGTTTATCCTCCTGATCCGAACGAGTTGTGGGATCCCAGCGATGACGAGCGTGATATCGCTCTGGAGGAACCGCAACGTGCCCTGGAAGAGTCACAACAGTACCTTCCGGTAAGGCCGCCAATTTCTGTCGATGAAGGTTCCCAACTCTGGGATCCCGAAGAGGAATTCGTACCGACATTCACCGTCGAGAGGAGGCAAAAAATACGCGGCGAGGGTTCGCTGGAATCGGCAGAACAATTCGCGGATATGATCGCTGCCGAAATCAAGGAACTACGGGAGAAGGAAACCGGATGGGCACAGAGAACTGTGCGAGGAGCGAAACGACTGCCCGTAATCGGGGGTCTCCTCAGTGCCGGTTCACTCTGGGATGTCTACAAGGCCAGCGAGCGGTACAACCAGGGCCAGTTCTGGAAGGGCGATGCCAAGGCGATCGCCGCCTACATGGCCGAGGCCGAGCGTTACGGTGACCTGGGCGTCTGGGACAAGGCCCTGGAAATCGTCCTCGACATCCCCGGTTACGGTGCCGAGATCGCACTGACCGGCAGCGCGATGACTGCAGGACGACAACTCGTCCGCAAGGTCGGAACCGAAGTTGCCGAGAAGATGGTCAAACGCGGCGTGCTGAAGACGGTCGGCACCGCTGCGGCTGGCAGAGCGGTTGCGAGAGGTGCGCAAATAGCTACCAGGGGCGTCGGTGCGGCCGGGGGCCTGGCCGTCGGTGGCGTGGCGATGGCTGCCCGCAGCCCGTGGTTGCTCGCTGAACAGGTAACGCAATACGCCGTACAGAATTCGCTCAAGGGTGAAGACAATGCGTTTGCCAAGGCACTCTTGCAGGGTCCGCTCTCAGCGAGCATCACGCTGGCGACCGAGTTTGCCGGCGGCTCAACGGCTGCGATGCTCGGGAGACTTCCCGGCATCCGCACGTTGAAGAAATTCGTTGCAACCAACTGGTTGAGTGCAGACAAGACACGCACCCTTGCCGGTTTTGGGAAACTCAAGGACCGGATCGGTTGGCACGGCATCATTGGCGAAATCGAGGAAGAACGCTGGGACGAATTGCTGCACGGGTTGACCGGGTTGACCGACGACTACGGTGCCATCCAGGGCATCTTCAGCGACGACCAGGCACGGCAGAGCGAGGCGTGGAAACAGATCGGTTCCGAGACGATTGCCTTCACCGCGTTTGGTATGCCGTTCACCGTGGCGAGTGCAGCCCAGTATCGACGCGCGGGGATGACTGCCAGGAAGGCACTGGAGAAGTTCGCCCAGTCGGATAACCCGAGTCGCACGCAGTACGATCGTCTAACCGAAGGAATCAGGGCGCACATGCCCGTTGAGGGGACACCGATCTCGGTGGAGGATGACGAAGGAAACACGGTAACCGAACCGTTCGATCCGGGAAAGAAACATCACCGACGTGCGGTTAGGAAGGACGCGCAGCAGATCCTGAACCAGTGGGATGCGATGGCTGCAAACGCGCCCCAGGATCAGAAGGATCGAATGGTCGCGGAGGCCGAGGCGATCCTGGCGGCAACCGAGGACGTTGCGACTCAACGTGGTGCGATGGGCGCATTCGTTGACCGGTTGCTGGAAACCCGCGGTGACGGCGAAGCGATGTTGAAGGACGGTATCGACCTTGCGGAACTCAGGCGACTGCGCGTCCGGGTTGCGGGTGTACCCACCAACGCAGATCGGACTGCCGAGGAACTGGCGAGAGACTACCCCGAGGCGGCTGGCCTACTGATTGAAAGTGAGGAAACGGTTTCAGCGACACTGTTCGAGAAGTTGACCGGCATCCCGAATGCGAGCGAGAAGAAGATCGGGGAATTCGGTCAGCAGGTCCAGGACATCATCGGTGCCCAGTTCATGGAGTCACTGGGGAGGGCCGAGACGGCGCAGCAGCAGTTGTCCCAGGTCGAGGCAGATCAGGCCCAGGCCTTGTCTCAGGCCCAGGCTCAGGCAAGAGCGACCAGTCCGTTAACAGCGGGAGCCCCCGTTCCCGCCGCCGAGCCAGTCGCCGCCGTTCCCGGTGTCGCGGCGGCGGAAGGGGCCGAGCCAGGTGCCGCCGTTCCCGCCGCCGAGCCAGGTGCCACAGGTGCTGCAGCGATCGGCGGCAAACCTGGTCAATTCGGCCCGGAGGCATTCGACACCAGCCCCGCGTCACACGATGCCTACGCGCAGCATTCCCAGTTCGCGATTGCGTTACCGGAACTTCTCGAACTTGCTCAACGTCTTTTCGATGGCGAGAGTCTTGTCCTCGTTGAGGGCGCACTGGAGCGGATGGGCAAGGCCGGTGAATTCAGGGAGGCGACCGCCAAGAGAGCGGCTCATATCCTGATGAATCCGAAGTATGCCAGTGACGCAGCGGAGGCGGCCATTATTCTTGGCCACGAAATCGGACACCTGATCAACTATCTGCCGCACGAAACGCTCAAGAACGGCAACATTCTCGGACGTGTTGCCGGTCTGCAGAAGTACCTCAAGGGTGCCCTGGCCGGGAAGATCGGTGGCCGGGAACCTATGACCGATGCCGAAAAGACAGTCCTCAAAAAGAAAGTCAGGTCCGACCTTCTCCAGCAGACCGGGAAGACGCCAACCGACGCCGAAGTTAGGGCAGAGACCAGGGAGAGGGTCCAGGCAGAGAACAAGAAACGCTCCGTCGTAACTGCGAACGAGTTGCGTGCTGAATTGATCCGTCTCTCGGAGTGGTGGACTCCGCATGGAATGGATCTTGATGTCGAGGCCGGGAGACTGCGGGCAATCTCGCAGGAGGCCGTGAAGTCTGGGAAGATGACACAAAAACAGGCCGACGCAGCGTTCGATGCGGGTTACAAGAAGGCAGAAAATTATTTGACGTATCGACATTCGTCATCCGAGTTGATGGCCCAGTCGTTGAGCGTGTTGCTGGTCGCCCCCAAGGAACTGCAGGAGCGGGCACCGATCTTCTGGGAATTATTCGGCAACTACATCAGTCGCCATCCCAAGTTTCTCAAGGAGTACCAGGAACTGCAGGATCTCCTGGCCGGCGACTCCGAGGAACTGCTGAAACATCGTGAGCGTCGGATTCTCGACAACTACGCCTCTGGAGCGGAGGCACTGATTGCTGCGGCTGCAGCCCGTGACGCTGCAAGGATCGATGGCTGGGATGCAGTTGTGCGCTGGGTCACCCAGGGAATCCTCGACCGAACGGCACCGGGGAAGAAACTTGGTGACGAGGCACGAAAGATCCTGTTGAAGAAGATCCGCGAGAAGGAGAAACGGGAGCCGACCGACGTTGAGATGGTGAAAATCAATCGGGAAGTGGAAACACTGAAGAACACCCTGGATGAACTGTTCACCGCTGACGCACCCGCTCATGCGATGGTTCTGAAAAACCAGCGGTTGGTTATCGAGCCTCTGCGGAAGGTCGGGATTACGCTCAATGACTTTGGCATCTACATGGAGATGCGTCGAGACATCATGGAGCGTGGAGAACTCTACAACCCTAACGCACACACTCCCGAGACTGCCGCCGAGCAAATCGATCTTCTGCGGAAACGACTGAGAAACAATATCCAGGATCCTGACAATCCCGGACAGGAGATCACGCAGTTCGAGTATCTCGAAAGGATGGCCCTTGTCTGGCACCACGAGATTATCCATCCGATGGTGAAGGAGGCGGTGAAGGCGGGTGTGTATAGCCAGGCGACGTACAACAACAAGATCGCCCCCAACGTCGCCAACTACGCTACGTTCCTGGTGATACGTCACATCATCGGGGACGAGATATCACCGATGATTCACGACCAGACCGGGACGTTCGAGGCTGTCGCAAACCCGGCAGTCGCGACGTTGCTCAAGATGGTCAAACTCAGTCGCATGACGGTACTCAACCGGACCAAAGGTGCGCTCGTTGACTGGATGAACCGGTATTTCAGAGAGGAGATTGAACCGGTCCCGATCCCCACGCGACTCGACAAGGAGACAGGCAGGGAGATACCCGACACACGTCTGCTGGGCGATCCACCCAGGGGCAAGGCGCACCTGATCGTTCTTGAAGATGGCAAGAACAAGGCATATCTGGTTGATGAGTATCTGAACAAGGTATTCCTGAATTCCGATCTTGGCTCGTTGGAAGGCATCACGCGGGTGATGAATTCGGTCCTTTACCGGACGTTCCATCCGCTGTTCGTGACCTACAACCCGTCCTTCGTCGCCGGCAACTGGCTGCGTGATATCCAGCGGACGCAGCGAAACCTTGGTGCGCAGGGACGCCGACTTGAGTTTGAAACCTACGTTGCCGAGTTACAGGCAATTCGTGACACCGAGGGACGCGAACCGACCGACGCCGAGAAGAAAACGGCCAAGGAAAAATCCAGCAGGATGCGGATGGGGTTGCTGGACATCCTCAAGGAACGGCACACGTTGATGGGCTGGGGCAAGGTTGCTGAATTTTTCAGTTTCGGATACCTCAAACCGGGACCGGCTCGCCTGTTTGCTCGCGGAGAGAAAGTCGAGTTAGTCGAACAGATGATGGCGGAACATGCCTATGCGGTTCCGTTGACCGACATCGAATCGCAGGTGGGCGGATTGCTGCCAGGTTTCGTTGAAGAGCAGTTGTCGCCGCGGGAGCGAGTGGCGAAACAGGTGGAGAAACTCAGGGATCTCGAAGATCCGAAGTTGCGTGACAGGTTCATGCGAACAGTCCTGCCGGCGGTTGGACGGTTGTACCAGGCGTTTGAACTTATCGGAGCAGAGAGGCTGGCACGATACGGTGCGGCCCAGGAACTGGCCGGGAAGATGACCGGTTACAATCTGCTCGTAGAACGGCAAGTGCCGGTTCGTGAACGTGCGATGATCACGCGGAAGGATGTCGGCACGCCCGATTTCATGCAGCGAGGCCTGGTGTCCTCGATTACCAACTCGCTGTTCATGTACTCGAAGGTTCGCTGGTCTGCACTGTTACGGGATTACCAGTTACTCAAGGGAGACATGCCCAAGACCCGTGCGGCGTGGATCACTCACCAGATCATCTGGACATTGCTGCCGACGACGGTGACGAAACTTGCCGGGTACGGGATGCTGGCGAGCCTGGTGCCTGGCGGCGACGAGGCGGAAGAATGGTACACCATGTTCTCCAAGTATTTCCTGGACAACTACGACGTTCTCCCGATGGGTTACACCGAGATAGCCGGGAAACAGCACGCGGTGGGAATTACGGTCCCGCGTGACGAGATGCGGAGTTTCGTGGCCCAGATGTGGGGCAACGCGATGGACGCGACCCTGGAGTCGATGACCGACGTGGAGACCCAGGCCGGCACCGTACCCAAGGCATTCCAGGAACTGGCCGAGGCTCTTTACACCAACATGATGCCGAACATCAACCCGTACCTGGACATCGCGGGAACGTGGATGGCGTACTCGCAGGGCATGAATCCTCGCGATCGTTTCTACAAGGGTGACGTGATTCCCCGCAGCAACTGGGAGGCGGGTGGCTGGGAGTCGAACCGAAAGATGCTGGCCTGGACGTTCAAGAAGACCGGCGTACTCAACACCGCAGTCCACCCGATTGCCGGGCCGATACTCGGGGACGCATTTGACGATGCCCAGGAGACGTGGAAAACGACAACCCTGCGAACGACACCGATGCTGCAGAGGTTTCTCCGCGTCAGCCAGCGTGGCATACAGGACAGGCGATGGGCTGCGATGGAAGAGGGGCGGGGCGACAGCGCGAGGTTCCGGTTGCAACTGCCGACGACGGTTCGCCAGGCAAACGGTGAACAGTACCTGATGAGTCACACCCAGCACTTGCTCGATGACGAGGGCAAACAGAAATTGCTCGTCTTGAACAAGTGGCGATCGATGACCTACATGCCGGCACGCGAGAAAATGCTGGAGGCGACTGCCGCTGGCGACGAGCAGACTTTCAATCAACTGCGAGAGCAACTCTCGACGGTCACGCAGGAAATCATGGCAGCCCCGATCTCCGAGACGCCGCCGTTGTATCTCGGAGCGGTGGCCTGGTCGTTGACCGATCCGTCGTTCGAGAAACCCGGCGAATCGAGCGAACTGAAACTGCTCAAGGTCAACCGCATCGACCTGGGCACTGTCGAATCGTTGATCAGGTCCGAGGCATTACGACGCAACAACATGGAAATTCAGCGTCGGTCGAAACGGATCGGTCGGGAGATTCGCACGCGGCAGTTCCCCAAGTACACCCGCGCACTGGCACAGCGGATCACTCGGGTACGCGACATCTTCGCCGGGCGTAAACCACGCCGCCGCATTGGTCGGGTCGGGGAACGTCGCTGATCAGTCAAGACCGTCGGGTGCCTTGACGATCATCAGTTCCCAGTCAATCGACTCCGGTTGCCTGGCGATGCGATGTGCATCCCAACCTTCCCGGATCTCGGCGCAGACTTCCCGGATCTCTTCCGGGGTCGGCTCGTAACGCACGTGCGATTTAGTATACTTTTTTTTCGGCATGCCCACCCTCCACCAACAGATCACAGAGTTTTATGCCTTCTTCGTTCTCGATCGACGCCAGGAAACGTCCGTATTTGCCCTGTCGCGTCCCTCGAAAGGTACGCACGATACATTCGTCGTCATTGCAGTATTCTTCGATCATGGCAACCAGGGCCGCCTTGGCGACCAGTCCCTCGGGTTTCTCCACCCCCCTGATCTCCGGTGCGTTGATGCCCACGCCGTCGCTCATGCAGAGACGAAGGCGTTCCACCACCTCCACGTGAAACCCCAATTTGATGCGACAATCCAGCGTGTCCGCATCCAAAACTCTCAGGATGGTTGCCTTGAACTTCCAGTCCATTCAAGGACTCCTCGTTGAATAAGGCAGGGCAACTCGATAACGTCTGCCGGTGACATCATAGCAGGATCCTTATTGATTTCGATTCCCGCTTCCTGCAGACAAGTGACCACGAACTCCGAGCAGAAGAATCGTTTGTCGTTCGTGTCGCGTTTGATCTTCAGCCGGTCGCAGATCCACCGGGTGAGCAACCCGAAACTACGGACGAACTGCCAGGGGCTGGCGTATTTCTGTCCCCAATGGGACAACGCCGCCTCGGAGACATCGAACCTGTTGATCGAGATCGGGACCACGGTCTGATACCAGACGAGCGTGCGTCCTTTCTTGAGAATCGTTGAGACGGGAAAGACCCTGACACCCCGGCCTTCCAGGGCCTCAACGACGCACAGTCGGTCGTAGAACCTCACGCAAATGCCGACGTGACTGATGCGGCTGCGAGTTCGGAAACTGATCAGCTGGCTGAAGAACGATTTCGGATCGTAGCGGAATGCCAATACGTCGCCGTTCTGGATCCCGCTGCGGACGAGTGAGTATTCCATTACTTACTCCACCTTTTTGACTCCAGTGACGCTCAATTCCCCATCGACCGTTTCGATCGTGATGTCGAATTCCGTTGTCGCCGCGGGAATGGCCCCGGGGGGTTGCCCTGTCGGAGGAGTGGATGGCAAGAACGACAGGGCACTCACGGCCCCCACACCCCCGAGACCAATCATTGCCGCGGTGACCAGGGCGGTCTTGATGAACCCCGGTCCACCTGGTTGTATCAGCGTCTGCTGTTCCTGTGGGTATGTCCCCACGTCGTAACTGTCGTCCAGGCCGGCATCGCGAGCCAGTGCCTTGCGGCGAATCTGCAGTCGGGCTGCCACGTCGTGCATCCACATGTTGAGAAACCTATTCCGGCCCTTCAAATGGGCCGACATTCCCCTCTCGAAAACTGGTGAGACCATGCAGAAACTCCTCATCGAGTCTACGCAATTCAGCCCAGGTCTGTTTCGCCGCCTCGCCAAGGCGAAGGGCAATGACGACCATCTCCCGTTCCCGCCCGCTCTCATCGAGAGCGAGCAGTCGATCCGCTTCCGACTGAAAGTCCACTAGGCCGACGGGCCGTCTTTGCTCTGGATGAGGACACGCGAGGCGAACGACTCAGCCGCATCGACTTCGCTGTACACCTTGCCGAACGAACGGTCGAGCATCTGGAGGAAACTGTTGTTCGCCGCCGACGCCTGGGCCAATCGCTCGCCAGCACTCGCTTCCAGCAACGCCTGAAGGTCAACTGCCATCGTTCTTCTCCTGTTTAGGCGCGATCTTCACGCGAATGATCGCCCTGAAGTTCTCGCGCCAGTCCTCAAGTGAAAGTAGCCGATCCATCAGCACGTCTGTTTTGCCGACCGGCCCCGGATCCCCGCGTGGACCGGGGGGACCGGGAACCGGCGACCGTTTACTAATCGTTGCGACGAGTTCCTCCAGTTCAGCCACTCGTTGTTTCAGTAACTTGATCTCGCGGGTGCGGTCGATGTCGCCCCAACCGTCCACCAGGGCGACCGGTTTGGCAGCGACCGGCCTGGACAGGACCAGCCGCGGTCTCGCCTCCTTGAGGAACGCGATGAGTTCGTCGTGTCGGCAACCGTAGACCCACTCGTCATCAACGCCGTGAGTCATCACGCTGACGAGATGGTCACCGATGAAGATCCCGCCACCGGAGTTGCCGTTGCGGAATCGACCCACGTTGACACCGAAGACCCAACGGTCGCCGGCCAGGTTGCTGAATCGTTCGCGGTTGGAGTATCTCAACGCCAGGCGTGTCGGCCCCTTGCCTTCCGGCCACCCGCAGCCGGTGATCGGTCCCGCGGGGACACGCTGCGGCACCGTCACGAAGTGCAGCGGTTTGCCATCGATCTTGAACAGGCTCAGGTCGCGGGTCTTATCGACGTGGACCCAGCGTGCCTTGCCCTCGGTCTTGTTGTCGTACCCGGTCCATTCGACTCGTTTGCCCTGGCTGGCGCAGTGGCCGGCGGAAATTCCGTATCCGTCCGCGGTGATGATCGTGCCCGAGCAGCCATCGATCGTCACGCTGGCGCGGACCCACCCGGGATCTGCAGCCGTCAGCGGACTGACCAGGATCAGCCAGACAGCCAGGTATCGATGACCTTGAAGGCAATTGGCATCAATACGCCCAGGCACGCGGCGATGGTACGCAGTTCCGTTCGCAACTTGGTGATCTGCGTGACCAGCGAGTCGCTGCCGTTGCCGCGGTAGATCGTGTTGTCGATCGATGTCAATCGCTGCGAGTGACTTTCGAGTGTGCGCCATAGCTGCCCGTCGAATCCATCCTGGCCCAGTTCGGACTTGATCCGCTCTTCGATTTTCGTGATGCGAATCGCGAGGTCTTCCATGACGTTTCCTTTCGAGTATCTTCGTTTACTGCTCGCCCATAGTCAATAACAGGGTTTTAACGAGTGTCGGCAGATCTTCGAGTTGCAGACTTACCAGCCAGGGTTGGTTATCGGCACGGTGCAGCACGATGGCAACCCGGTCCTCTGCGGCGTCGTCAACGGCCCGGGCGACGACACGCTGCACGTTGATCCTGGAGACACGTTTGACCTCGATCGAGACTCCCGGTTGGCCGACGATGTCGTCGGACTCGTCGGATCGGCCGCAGAACTGCTGGCTCCGGTGCATTTCGACGCCGAAGATCTCTTCCCAGGCTTTCGCGGCTTCGAGTTCGCCACGCTTACCCTTGTCACGACTATTGATCATTCTCAAACTCCATGATGCAACGGCCCAGGAATTCGACGACCTGGGGGACTACTGCGTTTCCGAGTGATCTAAGTCTGTCCACCCGCTTGGGAATCCCATGAGCCACTCGACGAATTCCGGTGTCAGACTCCCAGACTCCCTGCTCGGCTTCACGACGCGACCGAGCAAGCAATTCTCGGGCACGTTCTCCACCGAGCATCCATCCTTGTGATCCCTGCTCGTCGGTGTCGGCCACATCCGCACCATATTTCGAAGATCGCTCCGGCGATTTTTCCCACCTGTTGACCCCACGGCGTTCGCTGCCCTCGGAGTGGGCCACGATCCAAACCCTATCTCGTCTGTGGCGTGCGCCAACACTGGCAGCCGGTACGCAGTGGTACTCGACACGATAGCCGAGCGAGGCCAGGTCTCGGAGAACACCTCCGAAGAGTCCCCCTCGTCGTCCCATTGCATCAGTTGCTGAGAGTAACCCCGTGACGTTTTCACCCAGTACCCAACGAGGTCGGAGTACCTCGCAAATTCTGCGAAACTCGGGCCATAGCCATCGTTCATCGTCTTCACCTTCCTGGCGTCCAGCGTTACTGACCGGCTGGCAAGGCCAACCGCCGCAGATCAAGTCTACCGCCCAGTCCTCGACCGGGTCAGGTGGAAATGTTTTCACGTCATCCCATCGCCGGGCATCCGGCCAATGTTTTGCCAGTACCTTCTGGCAGAACTCGTCCTGCTCCACCTGCCAGGCGATCTCGAAGTCGGGCGATGCCATTTGCAAACCCAACTCGAATCCTCCAATTCCTGAGAAGACGCTGCCCACTTTCACGCCTCGCCCCCCGCGATCGCCTTGTACGCCGCGGCGAACTGTTTGAACAATTGCTCGCGGTTGAATTCGTTCATTTCGCACAGTTTCTGCCAGCCGACACGTTTGGTCGCGGCCATGATCTGTTCGTCCATTGTCCTGGCGGCGTCGAGGCGGCCCATCAGGCCGTGATCGCGGATCGCGATGCGGACTCGGTCGAACGCGGCGACGACATCGACCTCGGGAACCCACTCCGACCGATCATCGGTCCATCGCTCCTGGTTGAACCAGGTCGAGGCGTGAGGGGTGTACTTGCGGTCCTCGCCCTGACGGCCCAAGGCGTACAACTCGACGGCCTCCAGCAGTTCATCAAAAGGAACACGTTTCAATGCCTTGGCGATCGCCTTGATCGCGGCACCCCGACCGACCTTGCGTGGGTAGGCATCGTAAATCCGCAGTGCCTGTTGTTCGTCGCTCATGCGCGCACCACCGACCTTCCGGGTGTGAAAACCCGTTTACGAGCGTGTCGATCACTCCGAAGTGACGGTTGGCGGTCTCGTGAATTTCACACCCACCGGGATACAGGTCGTCAGCATTGCCCGGTATTGACCGTGTCCGTTTTCCAGGGTCGTGAGTCCTGGCGGGAACACTCCATTGCTCACAAATTTTCGTTTCCTGGTCACGCCCGCAAGGGCCATGCAGCCGACCGGCCCGAGAGTTTTACGGCCGCCAATTTGACGTGACGCTGAACACGCTCTCATCCGCTGAAATTGTTTCGCGTTGCAATCCAGACAACGGCATTCCTGCCGCTGCGTGTTTTTCGTTTTAGCCCCGAGTCCTCGACCTGTCCACCCCGGACCAAATCGATCCTGCGTGGTCTCTGGGTGGAGGGGTTCATCTCCAGAGAGATCTGGATTTCCTCGTCGGTGCAGCCGAACATGCCGCAGCCGATGATCCGATCCAGTACACGCTCCTTGAGAGTCGCACTGGGTTTCGAGATTTCCTTCGCGGCCGCCCGTGAGGTCACCGAGTGGCCCTGGCATGGTGGCCGGGTCATCCCGTCGAGATCGAATTGAATCGTGGTCTGGATCAAAACGGCACCTCCTCGTCCCCGGGAGCAGTCGCCTGTGCCGGTGCCGGTGCCGGTGCCGGTGTCACGGCAGGGGTCGGGCCTCGCAATCGATCCAGCCGCGTGGGGATCCCGCTGTCATTGTTGATCGACGCCTCGCGAGGGAGTTGCACGTCGAAATTGTCGTAGATCTTGTCCGGGTTCGACGTGCCGGCAGAATGCGTGTTGATCACTTCGATTTCCATTCCGACCAACGAGCGATGATTGGGGAACTCGGGATCGAGACTTGCCCAACTCACGCCATCCCAGGCCAGCGCGTGCATCATCTTTTTGCGGCTGAAGGCGATCGCCTTGTCGGTTGTCAGCCAGAACTTCACCGTCCTCGGGAACGGGTTGTTGATGAATTCCTCGGTCGTGGCCGAACTGTCGGTGTAGTGGGCCGTCGGCCTCACGACGATCCCGAAGAATTCCTTGCCGTTGGTCGTGCGATCGTATCCCTGGGACTCGATGGTCGCGCGGTACTTGCCTTGTGGGTACTCAGGCATTTGTTCGTGCCTCCCTGATTGCGTTTTTCAAATTGTTCCAGGCCTCTTGTCCGCTGTTTCCCATGTCAATCGTCTCGGGCAGATTCAGGCGGTTCTTCGCGTCGTAGCCGGGCATGTGTTCAGTGTGCAGCACGCGGCTCTTGCCACCCTTGCCCTTGCCGTCCTCGACCTCGGTGTACCAGGTGGCGAAAAGGACCGCGTCAGATCGCTGGATCAAAAACGCAGCATTCTTCTTGTGGAGGCAGGGAATGTATCGGTCGAAGTCCTCCCCCGTGGGATTCTTGAAGGGCGCGACCTTCGTGTGCCCGAGCAGGATGATCGACATTCCTTTTTCTTCGCGGAGTGCGTCGAGTTTGTCGAGGAAGTAACCGTCCCAGTACTCGTTCGCGGCAATATCAAATCCGCGATGGTATGCCATGAACTGTTCCCAACTGCCGTTGTAGACGACGTTCGTCACCTCCTCGTGGCACAGGGACTCGGCACACGTTGCCGTATCGATGGCGATCGCCTTGTACGGATGATCCTCCGTCCGCAACGCCTCCAGGTTGGTCATCAGGTCCAGCCAGGTGTTGGCCCGTGGCAGGATCGGAAGATCCTTCGGGATGGCCCCTGATTGTTTGAGCAGTGACCAGGAGTCTTCGCGACCGAATGGCTGGCAGACGATGTTTTCGATCCAGCCGGCAAGGGTTGTCTTGCCGATTCCCGGCGGCCCCATGATGAAGATCATGCTGGGCCGACTCTTGATTTCAGTCGTAATTCTCGACAGTGGACTCGCATGGTTCATCTCGATACCCTCCCGTTCTTGACCAACTCATCGCGGAGGATTTCCACGTCGTCGGGAGCCTCGATGCCGAGTTTGGCCTTCCCGTTGGCCGCACGCACGACCAGGATCTCGATCACCTTGCCGTCCTCCGTCCGCAGAACGATCCTCTCGCCTTCTCGTCTTCCCAGGACCAGCATTTCACAGCCTCCTTCTCCAACTCGTTTTAGCCCGAGTCGTCTCCGACAGTTTATGCCCCGTCCTGGGGCACTCGGGCGTTTCCGTCCTCTGCGTCATCGATTCCGGTCAGCGCGCGGAACTTTTTCATCCACGAACCGTAGCGTCGTGGCATGGCGGCGATCCCGAGTTTCTCGGCCTGGGGCCAGGTCAGCGAACCCTTGCGAACCTGGGTAGCCGCTGACTGGTAACAGGCGTGGCACAGTCCGCGGCGGATCGATCGTTGATCGCACGTCAGACACTTCTTGCCGCGATCGCTGCTCATCGTCACCTCCCGTGTTTCGATGGAGACAACATTAGCAGCACTGCCGTAAAAAACCAACCATAATCGAATTGGTTTTTGTGTATGTGTCTGTCTAGACCCGTGCAAGGATCCGCTGGACGGTCGCGGGGTGCCACCTGCTCCCACGGGGCGGGTGTCCCTCGGTCGTCAGCGTCCTGCAGATTGACCGATAGGACTCGCCGGCCTCGCGTAATTCTCGCATTCGCTCGATCGCGTGCTGTTCGGCCTGGACGATTTTCATGCCGCTGGGATTGCCGTTCTCGTTCAGGTCGGAATCGGGATCGCTCCTCCAACCGTAAGGAGTTTCGGCCGACTGCCTTCGCCCGCCACGCTGGTTACGCAACATTCCCGCCCGCGTTCGAGAGTTGCGGATCGACCGATCCAGTTCGGCAACCGCGTGCAGGATCGTCCTGGTGAACTTCGTCGTCGGATCTTCGTCCCGGTCGATCGAATCCCCGTTCTCTGTAGAAAGGATCGAGCATTTCTTGCGGGTGATCTTGTCCTCGATGACCATCGCCAGCAGGGTGTCCCTGGCCAGGCGATCGATGTTCCGCACGAGGAAGGTCCAGCCTTTTTTCAACGCGGCGACGGCATCCCACAGGCCGGGTCGGTCGTGATCGGCACCACTGAGTGCCTCGTCGGAAAACTCGCCCATCACTTCGATGCCGTTGGCCCGGCAGTATTCGCGCAGGTCTTCGAGTTGCCTGGCGACGGACTCACACTCCTCCGCGTTCGGCCGCGGACTGAACCTCGCGTAGAGTATCGCGCGTCGAATGAGTTTCCTGCTCATCGCTCGTCCTGGAAAAAGGCCGCCGGCCTCGTCAGATCGCGGAGAATCACCATACGCAATCGACTCAACGGGGGTATCACTCCCGGGCCGGCGGCTGTGTCAGTGGAATCGCCTCACTCGCTCGGATTGGCGCAGGAGTCGCAGATCGGAACCTTGATCCGGTACGGTTGCCAGGCCGACTCGGGTATCTCTTCCTTTGGACGACTGTCAATCGCCCAACAGGTCTGCTCTCCAATCGTGATCGTCTTCAGAGCGTACTGGTCGCCCTTCGCGATTGTGTCGTCGCAGAGTTCGCAGGCTCGCTCTTTCATGGATCGCTTCGTCTTCATCGTTCGTTCTCCCTGTCCTGAGACGCCCGAAAATCGGACGATCTTTGTATCACGGTCGCTCGTCCAATGCCCGTACAGGGCATCCTCGGGCCTCGAAATCGGTCACCTGGCCCCGATCTGCCCCTATTTGGCCGAATCGGCCAACTCCTCTCCCGCGGCAGCAAGACGTGCCAGGTGTTCAATGTAATCCACC
>Ga0114899_1000820_pt1 | contig 20241 bp, 21 predicted proteins | sample MalvireepMed_215_FD_83497 | JGI IMG/M metagenome (GOLD analysis project Ga0114899, IMG submission 83497) | Marine viral communities from the Global Malaspina Expedition - Malaspina viral metaG DeepMed_215 | ecosystem: Environmental > Aquatic > Marine > Oceanic | place: Mediterranean Sea...
GATAATGCCACCGCTCTTTGATCAAAGCTGGGGCTAACCTCAAGATCCGGTTGAACCGCTTCAATCAACACGACTGACAAGCCTAATTTGGCCAACCCAATCGCAGCAGTCACACCAGCAATACCGCCACCGGCAATGGCAATATCGTAATTTAAACACGCTGTATTTTTAATAGAACTCATGCCAGCACTCTTTATGACGCCGCCATCAAGGCTTCGATTTCATTAATTGTTTTCGGTGCTTTTTTACTTAAGACTTTATTGCTTTTAGCGGTAATCAAGATATCGTCTTCGATCCGAATGCCGATCCCCCACCATTTTTTATCGAGACCTTTAGTTTTAGGTGCAAAATAAAGCCCTGGCTCTACCGTTAGTACCATACCCTCGGATAATAGACGCGGTTCTTTTTCATCTAAATAATTACCAACATCGTGTACGTCCAAACCTAGCCAATGACCTGTTTTGTGCATATAAAATGTTTTATAAGCTTCTTCGTCAATTAGCTGCTCAATATCTCCGGTTAAGATCCCCATCGCAACTAATCCCTGAGTCAAAACTCGAACAGCGCTGTCGTGAGGCGCAGACCAAGGATTACCAGACTTGGCGGCTTTAATTCCAGCGACGTTGGCTTTTAGTACCCATTGATAGGCTATTTTTTGTTCGACTGAAAACTTTCCATTGATCGGAAAAGTACGACTAATATCCGCGGCATATCCTTCTAATTCACCGCCAGCGTCAATCAATAACAACTCACCATCATTCAGCTCGGCGTTGTTTTCCACATAATGCAAAATACAGGCATTTTCACCACCCGCCACAATAGAATTATAGGCTTCATTACGCGCACCTTGATTAGCAAACTGGTACTTTAATTCTGATTCAATGCGTGATTCATTCATTCCCGGCTGGCAAATTTTCATCGATGCGATGTGCGCGTCGGCGCTTAATTCAGCGACCTTTTGCATCACCTTAATTTCCGCTTTGCTCTTGAATAAGCGCATATCGTGCAAAATATAATTTAAATCAATCAGCTCACCGGGTGGTTGCGCGCCCATTTTAACTTGCGAGCGAAGGATATTAACCCAGCCCATTATGCTGTTATCAAACTCGGTATGATTGCCAAATTCGTAATAGATCCGATCTCTACCTTCCATTAGTCCCGGCAGAATATCGTCGATATCATCGATTGGAAAAGCGTCATTGCAGCCATAGTCTTTTTTGACCCCTTGTGGGCCAGCGCGACGACCGTGCCATGTTTCCATTTTGGGATCTTTTTCGCGACAAAACATCACGTACTCGCCATGCTCTCTACCGGGCAATAACACCAGTACCGAGTCTGGTTCAGCAAAACCGGTCAAATAGTGAAAGTCGCTATCTTGTCGAAAAGAGAAATGAGTGTCTCGACTACGCACGATTTCTTTGGCAGAAGGCAAGATAGCAATAGAGTTATTGCCCATCAAATCCATCAATTCACGTCGGCGACGTGCAAATTCTGCTCTGGAAATCATAAAAAAATTTTGACCTACTGAAAAATAGATTATAACCCTAACATATTCTATGGGTTGCTTGTGTTATGTTGGGGTTGGCGTTAATGAATAGTCTGTCCGCTCGCAGCAGGCTGACTGGCCCCGGCAGTTTTCTTGACCACCATTTCCCAATAGATCAGCTGAACCGCCACTTTAATATGCTCAATCAACGTGAAAAGGGCGGTTTGAGTTTCTTCATTTTCTTCCGCTTCAAGCTCAAGCTGTGAAATATCTGCCAAATCTGTCAATGACTCTTTAACTTCTGGGTTAGTAATATCTTCATTACTGGTTTGCAGCCCAAAACCCAGTAAAAATCCCTGACACCATTCTGCCAAGGACTCAAGCTGATCAATTGCAGGATAACTATCATCGGGTAATAAAGTTGGCGCTAGCGAATCGTGTTGATTCATTTGGGTATTAGTCCAAATAAACAGCGACTGGATCATAGATTGAACTTCTTCAGCGAGTTCACGGCCATCGTTAACAATATCAACCACAACTGGCAACCAAGCCTTATCATTTGGCTTAACGCCAGCAGCTAGCATACCGCATAAAATGGCTTGTAATTCAGCTGCACTGGTTTCACATTCTGCTTCGGCCAATACTTCTTCAACTTGCTCATAATCGATATTATCTTGTGATTCCATCAAAAGGTCCTCAAATAACCCTATTTTAAGTGTTTTAGTAACAATTTTGCGCATTATACCATTGACCGCAGAGGCCATGCGCTCTATATTAAAAACATTCTAAAAAACAACAGTTTGCCATGGATACCTCAAATCTTTCACAACTTGAAGGCAGCGTTTCTAAAATGCTCGATATGCAGCAGGCGCTGAAACAAGAAAATCAGCAATTGCGTCTCGATCGCGACGGTCTGATCGAAAAGAATAAACTTGCCAGCCAGAAAATAGAAGCCATGATCGTTAAGCTCAAGGAACTAGGCTAATTATGTCAAACCCATCGTCAGAAATTAAACCAGTTAGCGTCCACATCATGGGCAGCGAATATAATGTTTCTAGCCCAGAAGACCAAGTTTCAAAGTTAGAATCTGCCGCGAGAGAACTCGACCGCAGAATGCGTGAGATCAAAGCTAGCGGAAATGTATTAGGTATTGAACGAATCGCAGTGATGGCCGCGTTAAACATGGCTTACGAGTTACAAGAAGGTGAGTCGAGCGATAGTGTAAACACTGAAGAAGTAGACAACCGAATTAAACAGTTACAACAAACAATCGATTCAAAGCTAGCATCCGACGCACAAATGGAGTTAACATAGAATCGTTGTCGCCTGCTTTGTGCGCCAAGCTGTTGTAGTCCTTGAGCCGATAAACTTTATCTCGGGAGCTCTTGTTGATTAATGATGTGCAAGTCCGGCCGGGGTGAGTTAGCAATAATTTACCTTGGAATCGGAAAGCCTAATTTAGTCACGGAATTCCCCCCTGAACCCTCGGGTTCATGGGCGAAACCGGCAAACGGCAAAGCGGGTAACAACTTACTAACTTGCTAGTAACTCTACTCTATGTCCATTCCAACCAGTCAATCGCTTAACCACCATCAAACTCAACAACAAAAAAAAGCGATCCGGCATCAGGTTAGAAAACTCAGAAATGAAATCAGTGGCGCAGAAGCCAAGCAAGCCGGTTTAGATCTCGCCGAACGTTTGAAAAGCAATACTGACTATATCAAAGCCAAGCGCGTCGCCTGCTTTATATCCTTTGATGGCGAAATCGATACCCAACCAGTGATTGACCTGATATTAGAAGACAAAGACATTTGTTACCTACCTAAGATCAAACCCACTAAACCTAATCGACTTTGGTTTATGCCTTATGACAAAGAAACTCAGTTAGTAAAAAGTAAGCTGTTAATCCCAGAAGTCGATTTACCGGTGAATCAAGCGATTGCCGTATCTAAGCTAGATATGATCTTAATGCCGCTAGTAGCGTTTGACGAACAGGGCAATCGGCTAGGAATGGGCGGGGGGTATTACGATGCAACCTTGGCGCATTTCTCTCAAAAGCCTAGCTCAAAACCACAATGTATTGGAATTGCTTATCAGCAACAAATGGTGGAACAGATCCCAACTGAAGAATGGGATTTTGCTTTGGATGGTGTTTTGACGCAAAACGAAAGCTACAGTTTTTCTTTCTAGCTACTCTTTATTTATTTCGTTTAAATATTCTGGGTGTTCATCAATAATTGCTTGAACAGATCTTGAGAATTTCCACCCAGAACGCCCACTTATGTTGCGCCAGTCTTGATAAACCTCATCATTATGCAAAACGTCAAGCGTTTTTATTAATTCAGGTATATATCGTTTTTGTTTATTTCCTGATTCCTTACTAAATTGTAAAATAGGCGATGCTTTTTGGTGCAACTTTACAATATATGAACTAAACCTAGATAACTCTTCAGCGTAAGCTGAGGCATAACTTTCATTACTTTTATATTTACCTTTAAGACGCTCCATCGCCGTACCTATTGGCATTATGTTTATCTTTATGTGCTTTTCTTCTCCAGGTAAAGCTATGAAACTTGTAACCTGTTTTTCGTCAATCACAAAGAGTGGATGATGAACCTTTATATCAAATATTTTTTTGAGGTCGCCGGATTTTGAAGTGTACTTTTTAGGAAACATTAAAGTATCTCCATAGTTTCCCATTTTTTGTGCAAAGTAATTAACTTCACCACACGATGTCCCATGTAGGCATAAAACGCGCGTATTTTCGGTAAGTTTAATCTCGACCACTATATCCTTTGCATATTCAGAAGAGATTCCTTCAATCGTAATAAAGAATGGTCCGCGACTGGCATGATGTCGAGTTATTATTTCTAAAACTAAAAATACAACAACGAGCAGAAATACTAATAAAAAAGCGATGTATTTTCGTTTACGAGACCTATTGAACCTAAGATCTTTAAAAAACCGAGAAACAGATGATTTGATACTTTCCATTCAATAAAACTTCCTAATGCGCGTTTTCTCACCAGACATAAAAAAACCTTCCAATTTTATACCACTATTAAAGTGTAATATAAAACCAAGAAGGTTTACTTTTAATCTCACCTGTCAATACTATTAGGCTGGTGAGTAAATTATATTATCTTGCTGATGCTACTTGTATCTGTGCTTTCGGTGTTTCTGCAACACTTGCCCCGCTAAAACTCGACGCTATCATACCGATTCCAAGTAACGCAGCCAGAACTACTAATATATCTGGTTTACGTTTCATTTCTGGTCTCCAATTTGCCCTTGAGGCAATACTTTATTTTTATAAGTATTTGGTGGAGTCCTTTACCATACTACTATTATTTTATTCCCTTAATACTCTATCTGTTTCAGCCTACTTCGAACAAAATTCTTTCTTAAAACAGTCCGCTTATAACTTTTACTAATTAAGCGCGGACGAATAACATACTCTTGTTTTTTGACAGGATCAAGCGCATTTGACAATTAATTGACTAAAGCATGAACAGTCCACATTTTAATCAACAAAGATTCTCTTGTGGAGATAGTTATACCCCCTAGAAAACGTATATAATCCGTCAACTAAAGAATAAAGAGTCGAGATTTACATCATGGATAAACAACAACAACTCAAGATAGAAGCGGCTAAGGTCGCTTTAAAATACATCCAAGACGATGAAATCATTGGCATTGGTACTGGCTCTACAGTGAATTGCTTTATTGATTTGCTGGCAGATCATAAACATCGCATTAAAGCGGCAGTATCTAGCTCAGTTGCTTCTACCGAGCGCCTTGAAGCGTTAGGTATTGAGGTGATTGATTTGAATGATGCGGCAGACATTCCGGTTTATATTGACGGCGCTGATGAGTCGAATCACGACATGCAGCTGATCAAAGGCGGCGGCGGGGCGTTGACTCGCGAAAAAATCATTGCGGCGGTGGCAGATAAGTTTGTTTGTATTGCCGATGAGTCCAAATACGTTGAAACTTTAGGTCAGTTTCCACTGCCAGTTGAAGTTTTACCAATGGCACGTAGCTATGTAGCGAGAGAATTGGTTAAGTTAGGCGGCGACCCAGCATACCGTACCGGTTTTGTTACTGATAATGGCAATGTGATCTTAGATGTCCATAATATGGAAATCAGCCAAGCAAAAATATTGGAAGAGAAAATCAACAATATCACCGGCGTGGTGACTAATGGTTTGTTTGCTATAAGAGCCGCAGATCATTTAATTCTTGCTACTGATGACGGTATTAAAGAATATTAATTCACTCCAATCAATTCAATAGCTAACTTCGAGCTGGCTTTTTAGCCAGCTTTCTTTGTAAAGTGCGGCGATGCATTCCTAGCGCTCTGGCAGAAGCCGAGACATTCCCCTCGTTATCTTGCAGTACCTTTTGAATATGCTCCCACTCGAGTCGTTCGACTGACATGGGATTGTCATTGATAGGGGTGTTGATACTCTCGGTCTTATTTTTTATATGCTCTAATATCTCCCTAGCGGTGATTGGCTTAGCCAAATAATCATCTGCACCCAACTTTATGGCTTCAACCGCAGTTGAAATGCTTGCATAGCCAGTCAGTAATATTAGTTGGCAGTCTTTATTGGCATTACGAATATTTTTAACCCAGCGCAAGCCAGAATCAGATTCCAACTTTAGATCAAGTAACACAAGTGGTGATTGGATATGGCAAATTACATCTAAAGCTTCTTTGGGATGGCTAAAGTCGTGAACCGAGCAATTCAAACGACTCAGACTTCTACTCAGCACGGCTCTAAAAGTTTCATCATCGTCGATAATGATAACAGCGAGTGAATCTTGCTGATTCATAAGCCCGCCTTAATCGGTAAACTGATTTTCGTAATGCTTCCATTATCAGTGTTCAATAATTGAACCTTGCCGTTAACACGCTCAATGCTGGCATTAGATAAAAACATCCCCCAACCGAGACCATCTTGCTTTTGGGTTTGTACAATATCGGCGCCGAGATTTTGAATTATTTGCTCACTTATACCTGTGCCATAATCTATGATTTCAATGACCAATTGTTGATTCAAAACATAACCTTTAATTTCCAACTGATCATTTCCATTGTCTAAGCTAGCGTCTGCCGCATTATTCAATAAATTAACAATCGCTTGTTCAACACTGATAGAAAAAGAATAACTAAGTGAGACGATGTCATCGCTCCAGTGTTTTTTCAAACTAATCTGAGGTCTATACACCAGCCAATTTTCTAAAATCGACTCTAATTGATGAATAAATGATTTCTCCTGATCCAGTGACGATTTACTCGAGTCATGGCTTTTATCCCCAAGAGAACGAATGATCTGCCGGCAATTATCAACTTGATCCGCTAAAAGTTGGATGTCATCAGTTAGCTCCTCATCTGGCTCAGCAGACAAATTTTGATGTTTCAAGTCATCTAGAATGATCGCCATAGTCGCCAGCGGAGTACCTAACTCGTGAGCTGCACTAGCGGACATAATACCGAGGCTTAATATTTGTTCGTCTTTGAGCTGCTTTTCTCTGAAGTCTTGTATTTTTTTTTCTTGTTTGAGCATCGAATGACGGGCGAGTAAACCAAAAACAGAGAGCAGGATTACCGTTAATACAAAATTAACCCACATGCCAGCCAAATGTAAATGAAACGACGCTAGAGGACTTGAATCACCTAACTCTAATGGACGCTGGTAAATATTAATCAATGAATAAAGTAATAATTGCAATAAGGCGGTCAGCATTAAATTGCGAGGCGTTAACATAAAAGTACCTAACGCGATTGGTAATAATAATAGATAAATAAATGGATTATTCGCTCCGCCAGAAAAATAAACTAGTCCAGCCAATATTGAAGAATCGAAAATAATGTGAATTAATAATTCAGTCGAGCTAATCGATAAGCTTTTTCTAACCCTTAAGGCACTCAGCACTAGAAATACGGTTTCAATAATCAGCAGACTAAATATAGATAACAAGGGTAAACGAATATCCAAATACCATTCAGCAAACAGCACCAGTCCGACTTGACCATTGAGTGCAATTAATCTTATTCTATTTAATAGCCTCGCATTTTCCAGATTGGAAAAGCGACTCGGTGAATCAAGTATTTCTAACATTCAAACTTTCCATTACACTCACGAACATTTAAAAACAATCATTATTGATAGATGCATTTTACTCTGCTGCCACAAAAATACTACTGCGACATATTGTCCCACTGGCTCAAAACAAAATTAGCGGTCAGTTCATACTGAACTATAAATAACTTTTTAGTCGTTTCATAAAGGTTTAAATAAGTCTAAAATGAAATAGGCTAGCACGCTTAATCTTGATTTCATCACCTTGGAAAATACCTATGAAACAATCTCGAAAAACCAAAACAGCCGAAGAAATGGTCAACTGGAATTTAGTTTTTCCTAATCAAGCCAACCCTGCCGGTAATATGTTCGGTGGCGACGTTATGGCAATTATGGATACTACAGCTGCCATGGCGGCCAAACGATTCAGTGAAAATCAAGTATCAACCGTAACTGTGGAAGCAATCCATTTTGCTAAACCTATTGTGGTAGGTGATAACATTAAGACCACCGCTAAAGTTGTTGCAGTGGGCAACACTTCAATGATGGTCAAAGCCGATGTTTATCGTGATGTGGGCAACAATGAATTAATGAAGTGTGTTAGTGCTTTTTTAAATTTTGTCGCTTTTGATTACCAGCGACAACCTACCCAGGTGCCTAGTTTAGAGTTAAAACCTGAGGATGAAAAAGATAATAAAAAAGCCCTTGTTATTAAACAGTCTGCCAAAGCTAGAGCAGAACTATTAAATAATATTGATAACGGCCTAGCTTGATTATTTTATTAAATCAAAAGAAAAGTCAGGCATTGTTTCAAAGGCTATCTTTACAATTTTTCTTGGTGACTCAGTACTAACATAAAAGATTTGGTTAATCTGACCGCCTTCGAGTAAAACGCGAAAGGCTTCGAAAGTACCTGCCGCAACAGTGACTTTCTCTATGCCGGTCACTATTACCTTTTTATCTTCTTTTTCCATTCTCAAAGCATCAAACAACTGTAACTCAACTTGGTATCCCTCTTTTAATGGCAGGGCATGTAAAGCATAGAATAACGACAATTTATCAACTAACTCATTGGTAATATCTATATTGTATGCGGTCTTTTGCTGATCACTGGTTCCAGTTACTTTGGAGCTAGAATAAACCAAATCTACCTGCATATCAGTGCGTTTACCTGAGATACCTCGCCCTTGATAACTTTTGGGTTGAAGATTAAACCGATTGATACTTGCGATTAAGGTTTCATCCACGCCAAACGGTAAGACCTTTGTGATTTCTTTAATCGTCGCAATATCGCCTTCAATACTTGTTTCAATTGTGAGCTCACCAATAACTTTTTGTTTGTGAACGGCATTGAAGCAGTTCACCCCAGAAACTAAAGAAGTTTGTTCTAAATGAATGCCAGATGAACTGGCTTTTGGCTCACTCGAATTTACCGTTGAAACTATAACTAAACCTACGAACATTAACCAAGATATCGATGAGTTCTTTCTATTTTGTTCAAATTTAATGTTCATTTTATTAAGTCCAAGTTAAACGAAAGTTATAGGTTTTCATCTTTTCGTTTTTTATCTAATTTACGACACTCACAATTGTCGATAATTTTTAACCTGCGATTATCATCGGCGCTATGCCACCCAGTAATTTCGTCAATATGCCTAAAACAACCAAGACAAATATCGTCCTCGTCTAAGCAACAATTACTAATACAGGGCGATTGAATTTGGCTTGGCTGTTGGTTTGTCATATTTCTATTTTAATTTAAAGTGGAAGGCAAGCGAGGCGTTGATAATAGTTTGGCGAAACGTTTCCAACGGCCTTTTTTAGATTGATCGTCTCCAGCCTCGACCCATTGTTTGACCATATCCTTTCCCCAGTTGTAATTGATCACATAAGCGCCGTAAGTATCGATAAACCTAACTCTTTGTTTAGCTTTTTTTGCGCTCATTAGGGCATATTTTTGCAGCATTTTTTGCGCTTTTTCTGCATCAATTTTTTTGTTTCGATATAACCTAGCCACTTCATTACCCGCATAATTAAGTTTACTCAGCATTTGTGTTACTTGTTTATATTGAGCGGCTGAATCTGGATTAAGCCCCGCCAGCGGATAAAGAACTTTCTTTTCAAATTCTAACTTTTCATTGCCTGGGAACGCCATTTCAATGCCGTAGTTTGCGCTGCCTTCAGCAATTAGAGATTGCGGGCTATATAATGGGTAAACAGAGTACTCAATCCAGCCGCGTTTAATATAAAGATTGGACTCTAGTAAACTATTGTAGGTATGGTGGCCTGGATAGCCTTCATGACAACCAAGATCAACTGCGCGAGAAATATCAATTGGTAATTCTATGTTTACTTGAATTAATGAAAACGCTTTCCCTTTATACCAGTTATAGCCACTCCACGGTTTATCCTTAACAAATTCTAAAGTGAAGTTTTCGTTTTCTAAAAGCTCAACAAAAGGTTTAGTACGTTCACGACATGCCTTTATCGCAGCGTCGAATACGATTTTTAGTTTGTCTTGCGGGATCACAAATTGACTTTTAAATTCTTCAACTCGCTCAGACAAAGCATCATCACCTGGAAGAATTTTTTCGAGTTTTGTTAATGTTTTTTCAAATTCTGCTAGTTCTATTTTTGGCGCCTGAGTATCGTATAGCGCTTTGCTTTCTTGATCGAAATCAAAATCTGAATCGCCGGTTAACATTTGCGCTTTAGCGGTAAGCGCGTTGAGTTGGGTTTTCAAATATGAGATTCTAAGTCCGACCATTTCGTCATCGCTTTTCTCTCTTGCTAAAACCTCTTGCAGTAACTTAGAAACAGCAATGATTTTATCTAGCCCCATTGGATTCTTTTTGGATATTTTAAGTAAATATTCTGGGCCATAATAAGCATCAACATAAGCTGCATCGTGGTTACCTAAAGCCAATACTAATTGTACATACTGCTTCGCCGTTTCGTTGAGTATTGGCGATGCAAAAGAGCTTGTGCTTATCAATAGTGTGATTATTAAACCATAGACTTTTTTCATTGATGTTCCTATAAATTATTTTACGAGCTTTTAGACTTCAGTTTAACTGCGCCAAAAATCAGGAGTAAACAAGACTAACAAAGTAAATATTTCTAATCGACCAAATAACATCGCGAGCGATAGCACCCACTTGGAAAGGTCATTAATGCTTGAGTAGTTGGCAGCGACGTCGCCAAGACCTGGCCCTAAATTATTCATACAGGCAGCAACCGCAGAAAATGCAGTAACTTGATCGAGACCGTCAGCCATTAATATCAACATAAAAATGAAGAATAATGCAATATAGGCGGCAAAGAACCCCCATACTGCCTCAATAATATTGTTTGATAAAGGTTTGCCACCTACCCGAATTTTAAAAATCGCATTAGGGTGAATTAATTTTTTTATCTCTCGGGAGCCCTGCTTAAATAACAATAAAAAACGGATCACTTTCATGCCGCCACCAGTTGATCCGGCACAGCCTCCCATAAAACTAGTGAATATTAGTAGAATAGGAATAAATATTGGCCACGCCGAAAACTCTTCTGTGGAAAAACCTGTAGTTGTCGCAATTGACACAGTATGGAAAATTGCGTCTCCAAATGCTTTTGAAAAACCAACATCGGCTTTAAAAACTAACACGAGCAGGACAATAAAAGCGACTAAAATTAAGGCGCTAATGTAAACCTTAAACTCAGGATCACGACTATAGGGGTCAATGCTTAACCCTCTCACTGCGGCAAAATGAAGTGAAAAGTTAACTCCGCTTATCACCATAAAAATAATGCAAATAATTTCTACTTTTGAATTGGCAAACCATCCAATGCTTGCATCGTGGGTTGAAAAACCGCCAATAGCAACCGTAGAAAAGCTATGACAAATCGCATCAAATAAACTCATTCCAGCCCACCAGTAACTCAATGCACAAGCGATAGTTATCCCTAAATAAATATTCCACAATGCTTTTGCTGTTCCAGCGATACGCGGCGTTAGTTTAGAGTCTTTAACGGGACCCGGCGTTTCGGCTCTATACAACTGCATACCACCGATACCAAGCATCGGTAAAATAGCCACCGCCAAAACGATGATACCCATACCGCCTAACCACTGTAGTTGTTGACGGTAAAATAGTACTGAGTGTGATAATTCATCTAGTCCGGTGATAACTGTAGCGCCGGTAGTAGTTAGGCCTGAAAAAGATTCGAACACTACGTCTGCGACGCCAAGGTTAGGTATGTTACTTAAATATAAAGGAATAGCTCCGAATAGACTCAATACGGTCCAGAAAAGCACGACCACTAGAAAACCATCTCTGAGGCGTAATTCGCCTTTAAGCTTTTTTCTAGGTAAGAATAAAACAAGACCAACAAGTAAACTAATTGCGAATCCAGAAAAGAAAGCAAACCCTCCGCCATCTTTATAAACCAAAGCGATGATAATTGATGGGATCATGGTAATACTGAATATCATCAGTAAGATCCCAAGTATTCTTATTATTAGCTGAGATTGCATAGTCTTTCTTTTAGTTAATAATTATTCTTTCATCACGTCTTTAGAAGAAGGTTAAATCCACTTGGAACAATTGCTCCACGTCTTTAACGTATTTTTTATCTAGCAAGAACAAAATGACATGGTCATCGGTTTTAATCATACTATTGTGATGAGCAATAATAACTTTTTTGTCTCGTACAATTGCTGCGATAGTCGTACCTTTAGGTAACTCTATTTCACCAACAGATCGTCCAACTACTTTTGAGGTATCTTCAGTACCATGAGCAATCGCCTCCATCGCTTCCGCTGCGCCTCGACGTAAGGTATAAACATTGGCGACATCGCCTCGTCTTATGTGGGTTAACAAACTACTTGTGGTGGTAAATTGAGGTGAAATAGCAATATCAATTCCATTACCCTGCATTAATTCAGTATAAGCTGGGCTATTAATCAACACCATGGTCTTATGTACACCTAGTCGTTTAGCCAACATCGCTGACATAATATTGGCTTCGTCTTTATTAGTTACGGCGATAAACACATCAATATGATCAATATTTTCAGTCAGTAATAGGTCCTCTTGACTGGCATCGCCATGCAATACAATAGTGTTTTCTAATTCATCACTAAGTGATAAAGCTCGTTTAGAATTGGCTTCGATTAATTTCACGTGATACTTGTCTTCCAACGCGCGAGCCAATCCTTTACCTATATTTCCGCCGCCGGCGATCATAATCCTTTTGTAAGGATTTTCTAATTTTTGTAGCTCACCCATCACTTGGCGAATATGGTGACTGGCCGCAATAAAGAAGACTTCATCGTCGGCTTCGATCACGGTATCGCCGGTCGGCAAAATCGCCCGACCACGTCTAAAAATAGCAGCTACGCGAGTTTCAATGTTTGGCATGTGTTCTTTTAAAGCTGACAAAGCATTACCGACTAATAGACCACCATAATAAGCTTTAACCGCCACCAGTCTGACTAATCCCTCGGCAAAATCTACCACTTGCAATGCACCCGGATTTTCTACTAGCCGTTTAATATATTTCACTACTAACTGTTCGGGGCTTATCACCACATCAACGGGCAAGTTTTTTGAGTCGAATAATTTTTTTTCTTTGAGATATTCAGTACTTCGCACACGAGCTATTTTGGTTGGCGTATTGAAGATTGAATAGGCAACCTGACAGGCTATCATGTTAGTTTCGTCACTATTAGTAACGGCAATAATCATATCAGCGTCTTCAGCGCCGGCTTGTCTTAATATATGAGGGTGGGATCCGTAGCCAACAATCGTTCTTAAATCGAGTTGGTCTTGTAGGGCGCGAAGTCTTTTGGGGTCGGTATCTACCAATGTAATGTCGTTATCTTCACTCGCGAGACTTACAGCCAAAGTACCACCAACTTGACCCGCACCTAAGATAATTATTTTCATTCTTTTATGCCTAGCTTGTTAACGTCTAATCGATAACCAATTGATTGGCTTAATACATTTGCCGCTTACCATACACCTTAATAACGGAAAACACCTAATTTACAACCAAAGGCTTCATTAAGCCGCAAAAATAGAAACCATCCATTTGCATTTCACCGGGCAGAATTTGATATCCCACAGCGGCTCTGCCATTTAATAATTGATGCTTTTCTTTTGGCATAGCAATAATTTCTGCTTCATTAGACTCTAAAAATGTCTGAATTTGCTGTTGGTTTTCTTGTTTAAATACCGAGCAAGTCGCATAAACTAAAATGCCGCCCGGCTTAAGCAATTGCCAACATTCATTTAAAATTTCAGATTGGATATCCAGTAACGGCTTTATATCGGTCACTTTGCGGTGCACTTTAATATCGGGATTACGTCGGATAACGCCACTAGCAGAGCAAGGTACATCGAGTAAAATTCGATCAAACAATTGTCCATTCCACCAGCTATCAACATCGGTCACATCTGAAATTTTCAATTCGCAATCAAGTTCAAGCCTGTCCAGTGTTTGCCTTATTTTCTCAGCTCTTGAAGCAGACATTTCTACCGCTGTCAGCTTGATTTGATTTTGGCGTTGTAAAATATGAGTCGTTTTTCCGCCCGGTGCTGCACAAGCATCCAATACAACTTGCCCTGGCTGTAGATCTAACATTTCAATTGGCAGTTGCGCGGCAGCGTCCTGCACTGTCACCTCTCCTTCGGCAAAACCAGGTAATGCCATCACATCTGCGGCTTTTTCTAACACTAAACCATCGGTCGCAATTGGATGCTCGCAAGCATTAAGTTCAACCTGCTGAAGCTTCACTAAATATTCATTAACTGAATTTTTAATCGTATTCGCCCGTATCGTCATGGGTGCCTGATGGTTGTTACTTGTTAAGATCTGCTCAAACTCTTGAGGCCAATCCAATTTTAATTTTTTTACAATCCAGCCGGGGTGGGAAAATTTAAACTGAAGTGATTTGGCTAATCCTGACTCTATTTCTGTAGACTCTCGTTGAAAACGACGAAGAACGCCATTAATTAGACCTGCAGCCCACTTTTTACCTATAGATCGACTGAGTTCAACTGATTCTGAAATTGCCGCATGGTCTGGCGTAGATAGATATTTGAGTTGATATAAACCAATGATAATAACCAATTCCAGATCACTGTCTTTAGCTTTAAAGGGTTTGTCTAATAAATTATCGGTTATCGTTTTCAACTGATGATAGTAACGAAGACAGCCAAATAACATTTGCTTGGCTAATGGTCGGTGTTGTGGGTCTAATTCTGGTTGGTCTTGTATTGCGAGAATTTCATTAACCGAACGGCCTTTAATAATGACTTGTACCAACCAAGCTAAGGCGACTTGTCTAGGCGTTTTCATTTTGAGAGGCCAAACCTAATAATGAGTTTTGTTCAAACCAATCTCTTCTAGAGTTAAGCAATGCAGCAGCGTCCATGGCTTTACTACCATCTGGCTGTAATTGGGTTAACAATAATGTTTGTTGATCGCCACAAACAACTTCAATACCCTTTTTTGATAAGCTTATTACGCTGCCCGTCAGGTGCTTTGATTGGCAGTCACCTAGTTTTGCCTGCCAGACTCTCAATCGTTTATCGCCGACATGGGTAAAGCTCACAGGCCAAGCATTAAAAGCACGAATTTTTCTTTCGATATTAACCGCACTTTCGCTCCAATCGATTTGAGCTTGTTCTTTTGACAATTTATGCGCGTAATTGGCTAAATCGTTATCTTGTTTTTCGCCATGATCTAATTCAAATTTACCAGGGTCAAATTGTTCAAGGTATTCAGTGATTGCGCAGCCACCTGCTTCGGCAAGCTTATCGTGCAAACTACTACCAGTTTCGCTATCTTCGATATTGCATGGCTTTTTCAAAAGCATATTACCAGTATCTAACCCAATATCCATTTGCATAATGGTGATACCGGTTTCTTTATCACCACTTTCAATCGCCCGTTGAATTGGCGCCGCCCCACGCCACCTTGGTAGTAAAGAGCCATGGATATTAATACAGCCATAACGAGGTGTTTCTAAAACGGATTTTGGCAATAATAGGCCGTAAGCAACAACGACCATGAGATCCGCTTGGTAAGAGGCCAACTCTTCGACAGCTTGTTCAAGCTTAAAGTTAACCGGCTGCTCGACAGGAATAGAATGCTCTAAAGCCAGTTGTTTTACTGGACCTGCGACTAACTTTTTGCCCCGACCGCTGCGTCTATCCGGTTGACAATATACTGCACAAATTTCGTGACCAGCATCAATCAATGCCTGCAAAGCGATTGCTGCAAAATCAGGTGTTCCAGCAAAGATGATTTTTAAAGGTGCTTTATTGGTCAATCGTAACTCCGAGATAGAGGGACTGTGGTATTCTTAACTTCTATTTTTGGCTTTGTGCTCTTTTTCCAGCTTTTTGCGAATACGCTGCCGTTTAAGTGGTGATAAATAGTCAACAAAAAGCTTACCTTGGGTATGGTCAAATTCGTGCTGAATACAGACAGCCAGTAGACCATCTGCATCTAGCTGAAAGCTATTACCTTCTTTATCAAGTGCTTTTATCGTCACTTCATCAGCTCTTTCTACTTTGGCGTAAACAGCAGGAAAGGATAAACAGCCTTCTTCCATTTCCTCAACCCCTCGAAGCTCAACAATTTCAGGGTTAATAAAAACAAGTGGTTGCGATTTGTCTTCTGAGACATCAATAACAAATAACTGTTTATGAATATTCACTTGAGTTGCAGCCAGACCGATTCCCGGTGCAGCATACATAGTCTCTAACATATCTTCGATTTGTTTTTGCAATCCAACGCCAAAATCAGTAACTGGCTGGGCTTTTTTTCGCAAGCGATCGTCTGGATATTCTAATATTTCTAATATAGGCATAAGATTAATGGGCTGAGTCTGTGAAGTAAGTTCTAGTAATACACTAACTATTATTGCTAAGATAATGATCATACTGGAAAAATTGTTTCGCGCCCAGCAGAATTCTACTAAGATAGAAGTTTTAACATTTTAGTCTTTTGAGTAATTTTTAGGCTAAACTAGGGGTAGGCTCTCACATATGGCTGGAAGATGCTTCCAGCTCGAAACAACAGCTCTCATGCTAACTTTAAAGTATTTAAGTACAAAAACAATTAAGTGCAATCTCTATTGCCAAATGAAAACAAAAGGGAAAAGTACAATGAAAAAGTTAACCATTGTCGTTTTATCGTCACTGTTCAGCTTGGCATCATGGTTTAGTAGCGCCGCAGAACTTGCGCCAAATCATCCTGAATTTCACGTTGTCCAACCCGGCGACACTCTGTGGGATATCTCTGAAAAGTTTTTGAAATCTCCTTGGTTATGGCCTGAAATCTGGCACGTTAACGATCAAGTTGAGAATCCTCACTTAATTTTCCCTGGAGATATCATTTCTTTGGTTTATATTGACGGTAAACCCAGAATTATCAAAACTAACCGCTTACCTAATGGGGTAGTCAAATTATCTCCCAAAACAAGAACACTTGATGGTGATGCAGCAATAACGACTTTACCACTCGATGCGATACTACCTTTTATTTCTTCAGCTCAAGTCGTCACCGAAGATCAATATAATAACGCACCTTATGTAGTTGGCAATGATAGTCAGCGTTTACTTGCTGCACAGAATAATAAGGTTTATGTACGCGGCATTGTTGATAAAACAGCGCAAAAATACACATTCTTTCGTAAAGGTGATTCGTACCTTGACCCAGTAACGGGAGAGTTTTTAGGCTTAGAAGCTATTCATATCGCCGAAGGGCATAAAACTCAGTCGGGTGATCCGACGGTCGTATTACTCGACAAATCTAAACAAGAATTATTAGCTGGCGATCGAGCTTGGTCTTCTGATGATCATCAGTTACGTCCAGTTTATTTTCCTCATGCACCAGAATCATTCGACGGCGGCCAGATTATCTCTGTTTTTGCAGGTGTTTCACAAATTGGTCAATATGATGTTGTAGTAATCAATAGAGGATCTCGTGAAAACATGGAAGTTGGTCACGTACTCTCTATTTTCCAACGTGGAAAAACGATTGTTGATCAAGTAGCAAACGAACGTCGCAAAAATAACAATGAGCAAAGTACCTTTAGTAAACTGAAAGCGTCCTTTAGTGGCGATAACGATGAAACGGTTACTTTACCTGACGAGCTTGCCGGGAATTTAATGATTTTTAGAACATTTGAAAAGGTCAGCTTAGGTCTTGTCTTGCAGGCCGAAAGGCCGATTCATATACTCGATAAGGTCAAAACACCTTATTAATATCTAGGTTAATACAATCAAAATGCAAGGAATGCAATTTGAATCCAACAGCAAAGAATTACCTTATTTATTAGCATTAAAGATGATTAAGGGGGTAGGTAGCGCTACTGCCCTTAAACTAATCCAACATTTTCATTCCGCTCAAGCCATATTCAACTCTTCAAAAGAACAATTAGAACAGGCAAAATTAAAACCCGCACTGATTAAACAAATCAATCACTTTAATTTTTCTACTGTAGATAAACTATTGTTATGGGCAGAGCAGCCTGATAGGCAAGTTATTAGCATCAATTGTCCTTATTATCCGCCATTATTAGCTCAAATAAACTCTCCTCCTTTAGTCTTATTTACTTTAGGCAACCCCGAAGTATTACAAACACCGCAAATTTCAATTGTCGGTACCAGAAACCCGACATTACCCGGCTTAAACAATACAAACCTTTTTTCTCAAGCAATTTCAGATCAAGGATTATCTATCACTAGCGGCCTTGCTATGGGAGTTGACGGGGAGGCTCATAGGGCAGCGCTTGAAGCCAAAGGCTTCACCATTGCCGTTATGGGTACTGGGTTAAATCGCGTTTATCCCGCCATGCATAAACAACTCGCCCACAAAATAGCCGACAATGGTGTGTTGGTTTCCGAACAATTTCCTGACGAACCAATACAACAAGGTTGTTTTCCTCAAAGAAACCGAATTATCGCCGGGTTAAGCCTAGGCACTTTGGTCATAGAAGCCGCTAAAAAAAGTGGTAGTTTGATCACTGCTAAACATTCGATGGAGGAAGGTAGAGAAGTCTTTGCTGTGCCCGGTTCAATTCATAATCCTCAATCTAAAGGCTGTCATAGTTTGATAAAACAAGGTGCGAAATTAGTCGAATCGATCGAAGATATCATCGAAGACTTGCCTTGTATCGCTAAAAGCCAAGTTGATAAATCACCACAAGTTATCCGCCCATCGCTCGACAATAGTGATTCCGAGTTTTTAAAGTTTATCGACTTTGATATTACCCCAATCGACACGATTGTCTCACGCAGTCAATTGACAGTAGAAGCTGTGACCAATAAACTACTGCTACTAGAATTAGACGGCTGGATCATAAACAGCGCAGGCGGTTATATTCGCCAGTAGTTGAGTTTGTTGTACGAGTGACATTTTAATCACTTTGGGGCCATTTTTGAGGATAATCCAATGAAAGCGGAAATGATGGATGTACTAATGTATATCTTTGATCGATTTCAAGAGGATGAATTTGTACCCGTTGAAAAGGCACAAACTTTAGTCAATGAATTAGAAGAAGTTGGCTTTAAATCAGTTGAGATCAATTCAGCGTTATCTTGGCTCGACGGGTTAATAGATACCAGCTCAGAAGACTTTGCCCCTAGTCAGTCAACTCAATCAAACACCCGTATTTACCACCCTTACGAATTACATTTTTTGTCCCTACAATGCCGAGGTTTTCTCTACTTTTTAGAGCAAGTTGGCGTTTTAGATTCTCATAGTCGAGAAGCAGTGATCGACAGAGTACTAGCGCTTGAATCTGGCGAACCTGTCGATCTTGACCAATTAAAATGGGTTATTATGATGGTATTGTTTAATATTCCAGGTAAACAAGAAGCGGCGATTTGGCTTGAAAATATGGACGCCTGCTTTCACTAATTAGTTATTATTAATCTGCTATATAACATTCAGTTTTCCATTAACGATAATAATTCAAACCGTCTTGCTGACGTTTAAACCTTTTGTAATTCCATTGATACTGTTCTGGCGCACTCAAAATAATTGACTCAATCTGTTGGTTCATTCCATGATTAAAATCATCCACTGAATCACAATCAATATCAAAGCTTGGTTGGTAAAGCTCAATTGTGAACCCTGTTGAACCAGTTTTACGCAAGCAACTACCAAATAGCAAATTAGCGTCAGTTTTCTGCACGAAACGCTGAAGTAGTGTCATGGTATAAGCCGATTGACCGAAAAATGGAGTATAAATTCCCGCCCCCTTACGCGGCACTTGATCCGGTAAAATCATCATCACATGACCCTTTTTAAGATGACGCATCAACGCCAATATTCCTTTAGGATCAGTTGCAAAGGTTTGCCCTCCAAACCTTTGTCTTGAGTTAAGCATTAATTGCTCAAGCTGATGTGTTTTTGCTGGAGTATACATACCTATGGTTGGGTAATTGAGTTGCAACCAATGCCAGAAAAACTCCCAATTACCTATATGGGGCACGGCGATAATTAGTGGCTTTTTGCTTTCAATTGCATTTTCTACCAAATTTTGGTTCTTTATTTGGAGAATTATATTTTCAATCGTAGCTTTATTGGATAACCAAGCAATTGGAAATTCCATCGCTAACTTGGCATTTTCCATAAAGCACTGTTTTTCAAGTTTATTAA
>Ga0114899_1000821_pt1 | contig 20222 bp, 21 predicted proteins | sample MalvireepMed_215_FD_83497 | JGI IMG/M metagenome (GOLD analysis project Ga0114899, IMG submission 83497) | Marine viral communities from the Global Malaspina Expedition - Malaspina viral metaG DeepMed_215 | ecosystem: Environmental > Aquatic > Marine > Oceanic | place: Mediterranean Sea...
CCACGGGCGACCTGAACAGCGCCTATCGCACCGAGATGACCTCGACCACCACAGGGGCGGCTGTGCCGCATATGAACCGAACGGTGACCCAGACCGTCGAGGGCGAACACCAGGGCGCGTGCCCCGAGAGCATGGCGCCGGGAGACCTGGAGGCCCCCGGCGGCATTCGTTTCAACATGCTGGAAACCGCCGAGATGGCCGGCGGCGCGGGCGCGCCCTGACTTTACGGGGTGCGGCCCTGTACCACGCCGATCAGGCCCAGAACGCTCTTCACCGTAAACCAGATGAACAGCACCAGCATGGCCAGCCCCGCCGCGATCAGGAACGGGATCCCGATCAGGATGAGCGAAAACACGCCTGAAACGATGATGACGATGGTCAACAGGATGAACCAGACGATCACAGACCAGAACAGCCGGATCTGATCGTCGAAATGGGCGCGCACCCAGCCCGTGGATGATCCGCGCATGGCGTAGGCCACCACGACACCCACCAGGGCCAGCAGATTGGCGCTGGGAATCGCCAACAGATAGAGCAGCCAGACCACGCCTGCGGCGGCGCGGCCCTCTTCCGGATCGCCGGATGCGTAGCGGGGCTCGGGAGCGGCGTCGGCCATCAGGTATCTCCTAGAAAAACCAGGTCCGGGGGTTGGATATGGGTTGGGCGTTCTTCAGCCGCCACAGGCCCGCCACGCCGCGCGCGATGGTCCAGACGGCCAGCAAGAACAGCACGAAGATGCCCAGATTGACCACAATCAGGATCAGGCCCACCAGCGCTGCGATCGCGGCGATCCAAAGGGTGCGCTGTTGATAGATATAGTGGCTGAGCAGGAAGGGCGAGGCGTTCACCGTGCGCCCCGTCACCGCCAGCAGACCCAGAATGGCCGAAAAGCCGAGGGTCGGCACCGCGAACAGGATCAGGGCGTAGATGGTCAGGGCCCAGGTGAGCCGGTCCTTCGGCTCCTCGTCCAGCACCCGGCGGCGCTCGGCGCGCGACACGAAGGCGGGGGCGGGCTCAACCGGGGGCTCCGGGGTCGGCGCCGCGGGTTCGGGCCCGGCTGCCGCCTCTTCGGGCATAAACTCGGGCTCGGGCTCGGACTCGGCCACAGGCTCAGGCTCAGGCTCGGGCTCGCGCTCCACCGGCCTGCCGGCCACCGACTGGGGTGAGCAGAAGCCGACCTGGTCGTCGAAATCGTCCTCGGGGGTCCTGGGGTCGCCCGGTTCGGCCATGGTGCTCCTCGATGCGCCTTTGCGCGCTTGTCCAGACAATGGCGGCGCCCGCCGCCCGTGACAACCGGCTTAGCGCCGCCAGACGACTTCGCAGCCGGGGGCGACCGCCGCGGCCAGGGCGCCGGGCTTCTCCACCCTCACCCGCGCGGCCTGGACTCGCGGGTCTTCCAGACACGCCAGGGCCAGCCTGTCGGCGAACGTCTCCACCAGGCCAATATGGCCCGCCGCCACGATGGCGCGCGCCGCCTCGGCCACCGTCTCATAATTCACGGTGTCGGCCAGCCCGTCGACCTCGACCGCGCCCAACTCCAGGTCCACATCGATAACAAGAGACTGCAGACGGCCCTGTTCGTGGTCGTGCACGCCGATGCCCGCCTGAACCTCGAGCCCGCGCACGAACACGGTCAGCGCCTCGCGGTGCGGTTCATGCGCCTGAAAGGGCAAGGGGCTGGGGGCCAGGGACAAGACGCCTACTCCACGATGTCGGGGGTCAGCCACGCCAGATGTTGGCCGCCGTCCACGGCGATCATCTGGCCCGTGACCAGAGGCGCGTCAACGAGATAGAGCACAGCCCGCGCCACCTCGGCCGGATCGCCGGGGCGCTGCAGCAGGGTGTTCGCCGCCTCCGCCGCGAACTCTTCGGGCGTCTGGTGAATGGACGGCAGGGTCGGGCCCGGACCGACGCCGTTGACGCGAATGCGCGGCGCCAGCGCCTGGGCCAGGGTGCGGGTCGCCCACCACAGGCCGGCGCGCGACAGGCTGTAGGAGAAGAAGCGCGGATCAGGCTTTTGCACCCGCTGGTCCAGCAGGTTGACGACGCAGGAGCCGTCGGGCGCCCGGGCAGCGAATTCCTCCGCCAGCACGATGGGCGCGCGCAGATTGGTCTCGATGTGCCGGTCCCAGCTGTCGCGGGTCAGCCCGCCCACCCGGTCGTCCTCGAACACCGAGGCGTTGTTGACCAGCAGTGTGAGGGGGCCGAGCGCGGCGGCGTCGGGGACCAGCCGGCGCGCGGCGGCCTCGTCGGTCAGGTCAGCCTGAAGCGCGACCGCGCGACGACCCAGCGCCTCGATCTCGCGCACCGTGTCGGCGGCGTCCGCCTCGGAGTTGTTGTGGTGGACCGCGACGTCGAACCCGGCCCGCGCCAGCTCAAGCGCGATGGACCGGCCAATGCGGCGTGCAGCGCCGGTGACCAGCGCAGCCCCGCGGGGTGCGCCCGTGTCAGTCAATCCGGCCGAACTCGAACCAGTTGAAGGCGGCGAGGACAACGGCGAGACCCAGAATGGCGGCGACGACGACCATGGAAAAGCTCCTCAAGATTCCGCGCTCCGTCTATAGGGCGGCGGACGATGGTTCAAGCGCCGCCGATGGCCTATGAGGCGACCATGACCACGTGGCGCCGTCATATTGAGCCCTTCACCCGCCCGCTGTTCTTCGCAGTCTCCCGGCTGACGCGCGGCATGACCCTGGGCGTGCGGGTCGTGGCTCGGGACAAGGCCGGACGGATCATGCTGGTCCGGCATACCTATCTTCAAGTGTGCCCCAAAGGCTTCCCGTCAGCCACGCGGTCGAACGTCCTTTCGGTCTGGGCCTGCGGCCTTGCCGCTTTCCCCGTGAACGTGGTTAGGTCAACCACTGAACTCATTGGAGAAAACGCGAATGCGGACGCTCATTTGCTTGTGTATCGCTTTGGTTTTGACGGGCTGCGTGACCGGTCAGTCAGTGCGGCAGCTTTCCGCAGGGATGACCCGAGCAGAAGTTTTGGAAGTCATGGGTTCACCGGATGGGGTCCAGTCGGACGGTGACACCGAGATTTTAAAGTATGCCAACCGGCTGATGTCTGGGTTCAGTTGGGACACTACCGACTATTTCGTGACGCTCCGTGAAGGCCGGGTCGTGGGCTATGGCAACGGACAAGTTCGGCAGCGAGCCGCGCCGCAATTTCCGGCTTATACGCCAGCCCCAAATGTTAGCGGTGCCCCTGCTACATCAGGGACTGTGTGTTTCAGTCGGGGTGAGACAACCACCGGCCAGACCAAGCAGTGCCTTTATGACTGCCTCGGCAGCACCGTGGTCCAGACTCAGAACGCTGTGAGTCTCTGTCCGCTGACGATAAACCGCTGATCCTACGCCGCATACCGCCGCCGCTTCTTACGAACCCACCCTGCGCGTTTGCGCGCTGCCTTACTTGCTGCGCGGCTCACCCCTGTGCGGCGACAGCCCGCAACAAAGCCCTCGTTCGCCGCTTCGATGTGAAGGTAGTCAGCATACTCTGGCTCGATGCCCCGCAGGACGTATTTTGCCAACGACCCCGGTGTCTGAACGGCACCGATGTGCAGCCCGTCCCGAAGATCAACGCGGCGCGCGATTTTCTGAAGACGATTTTTGACGACGCTGGGGAACTCGTCCTCGATCTCGGCCGGGACATGCAGAACCCAATGGACATGACGGCTACCAGCCGGATTCGAATGGCAGTGGAAACCGTGTAGATCGCCGATATCGCGCCCCTTGCGTTGCCGCTGGTCCCTCCACCAGCGGGTCACTCGCGCCTGAAGGTCCGAGAATGCTCGCCCCGCTACATCATCTTCGATGCCGAGGGGACCAAAGCTGACGGTCACATGCGTGTTCATCGCGCGGCCAACCTCCGCGACATAGCGGACGGCGTGGAGTGCGTTTTCGCAAGCCACGCGGCCGACGTAGAGACCCCCAGATTTTGTCGCCATAGGTAGCACCCTATACCAGAGAGTGTGATAGAGCCGCGCCCCGGTGATTCCCTGATACCCGAATCCAGCGTTCTCGCAAAAGCATTTCGTTGCCAGAATGTTCTCGCTTCTGTGGATTGCTCGCGTCCCGCCTCCTTGTAGCCGCACATAACCCCTGCCCCCGACCCTAAATAGTCGGTGGGACAAGAGACATTTCGAGACAAGGAAGCGCATCAAATCGCGCTTGAAGAGCAAAGCCGTGCGCTTGGTGCAGACCGCTATCGCAGCAGTCGCCCATGGCCGTGGACACCCAGAAGTCCGAAGCCCAGCACATCGAGAAGCTGAACCGAGAGTTCGAGGAACGCTTCTTCGCGGGCACGTAGGGGGCCTATTGAAGAGTGGGAACCGTCCCAACCGTGCACCGGGACGGTCGAGACGGTGACGGACTATTCGACAGGTCGCTGGAACACACCCACCTCACGGTCGTGGTGATAAAGGCGGATTTCCTTGTAGTCGCTCGACAGTAGCAGCCGCATCTCTGCCAGCGTCCGCGCTTCCACCACGTCAGTGGCATCAAGGGATTCGGTGATAGGCGGCTCGCCCTGCCTACTCTGTAGTCGAAGATAAAATTCTGCCACGGCCATACTCTCCGTTGGGCGGGAGCATGCGGCGCGCGTCACCGATCTCTCTCTGTCACTGAACGCCTGATGATCTCTGTCAGTGATCACCCATCATGTGGCCAAATGGCTCGATAGTCCAAGCGTCGTTGGTCTGATTAATTTTGGGTCGCGTATCTGAATGGGCATTTTTACATCTGAGCGCAGCGTAATCCCCCGGTGGGGTGCATCGTCCGCCCGGCCATCATCTCGCACCATGGGGAAGCAGCCTCCTGACTGTCGCTTATGGCTTCGAAAGATGATTCCGGCGTGATCGCCGCGTCACTATTTTCGTCAACCCCGTCCAACTTCGACTGCACCTGTCCGCTGGCGACTGTCGAATAGAAATGGTGGCGTGATGCGGCTTGTGTGAGAGAATACTAAGCTTAGAACCGTTTCTCAGAGAGGCCAGTTGAGCCAGCACACCATCGTCTTCGATCTCGAAACCGTCCCGTGCCTCAAGACGCTCGCGCGCCTTCACGGTCGGGAGGCCCTCACCGACGACGAAGCCGCCGAAATCCTCGGTGAGAAGTTCCCGAAACATCCGCTGCATCAGGTCGCGGTGCTCGCCGCCCTCGTTGCGGAAAGGGTCGATGGTGTCTGGCGCGTGCGCTCTCTGGGCGCCCCCCATATCGGGGAGCGGAGCGAGGTCGATCTGATCTCGGCGTTTGCCGCCCGCGTGGACACGCTCAGGCCGACCCTTGTGACCTTCAACGGCAATGGGTTCGATCTGCCGGTTTTGCGCTATCGAGCGATGGTGAACGCCATCCCCGCTCCGGGCCTGACCTCCCGCCCCTATTTCAAGCGATACGATCAGGCGCACATCGATCTGTGCGACGAACTCGCCAGCTTCCAATCGAACGCCAAGGCCACCCTCGACGACCTCTGCAAGATGATGGGATTACAGGGAAAGCCGGAGGGGATCGACGGCTCAAAGGTCTGGGAGAATGTCCGCGCCGGGCGCATCCAAGAGTGTGCCGACTACGGCGAGACCGATGTCGTGAACACCTACAGGGTTTGGCTCAGATATGAACTCTTCCGTGGGGCCATCACGCCCGAGCAGATGACAGAGAGCGAGGCGGACCTGACCGCATTCATCACAGCACGTCTCGATGAGCGGCCGCACCTCGCCTTCCTTGTCGCTCAATCTTCGGACGGCTGATCCGATCTACGGAGTTGCCACCGTCTGCGGCAACTCAAGCGGTGTCTGGGCCCGCCGACGTGCCATGCAGCTTGGCAAGAATGCTTTCGAGCTTGTCCGCTCCCAGCGCTTTGGCAGTAGCCAGCCCCTGCATCTTGGCCGCGAAAGCGACGGACTCGCCAGCCAAGTGGTCCAACTCCGCGTTTAAAGCATCGAAGTCCGCTGATTCCCAGAGTTCTACCTCCGACATAACGGAATGGAACAACTCGTCCACAGTCTGGTCCCGCATCGCAGCGACTAAGCCAAGTGAGATGCGGGTTGACGCATTTGCCGGAACCCAGATCAGACCATCAGGCTCGCTACTCATGGTCCCCCAGAGTCCATGGATGACCTTGTTCCGCCTTGGCGCCAGATCATCGAACTTCTTGAGCAGTTCGAAAAGCTCCGGCTGGATGCGTTCGTCGAGAGCAGTCTTGCCGATCGCCCGGATCATCTGCGATTTCGCTGTGGCTGTTTGGACCTTGCCGAGTATGGCCAGCGCCACTCGATGATCTGTGCCAATCATGGCACCCAGCGCATAAGCCATATGGCCCTCGATAGTGGACCAATTATTGGCCACTATGGCGATCTTCACGGCAAGTTCGGGCCGTTCCGCTACGCTGGCCCCACCTGCTCCCCACGATCCGCTCTTGGGCTTTCTCGACATCTGACCTCTCCCGTCTCGAACCTGAGTGGCTCGCTCTCGTGATGCTCGCTATGCCGGGAGGGAAGAACGTCCCCCCGGGACCGTCCGATACAACGTGCTCGGTGCCACGCCCACCTGCCGCGCGATCTCCGACATTGAAAGCTGATCGTCGGCCATCAGCGCCTTCGCGATCTTGAGCTTCGTCTCGTCCATCGCCTTGGGACGACCCCCCATCCTGCCCCGAGCGACAGCGGCTCGCCTCCCGGCTTCACAGGCAAGGCGCTTCTGTTCGACCTCATACTGGCCGAGGGCCGCCAACGTGTGCACGGCGAGGCGCCCAGACGGCGTGGTGCTGTCGATAGCCTCGCTCAGGGACTTCAGGCCGATCTCGCGCCGGGTGAACTGATCGACCAGATCGAGGATTTGGCGAACATCACGCGCGAGCCTGTCCAAACGGAGAACCACCACGGTGTCGCCGGGCCGGGCGAAATCGAGAAGCTCCGTAAGCTGCGGTCGATCAGATCGGGTGCCAGATGCCGTCTCTACGAAGATGCGCTCGCATCCTGCCTTCTCCAAAGCGTCGATCTGCGACTCATGGTTCTGCCCGCGCGCCGAGCACCTCGAATATCCGATCAGCATCCGTTTCCGAAAACCCCTGAAAGCCCCGCATTACGGGAGATAGAATTCAAGATACAGTAGTCGGAGTCTCTGTCATCCATATTGGATGCTTAACGGGAAACTTCCAAGCGCCCTCCCCCACATCTCTTAGAAGTATACCTTCTGAGAGGGCGATGAATAATGACGCTGAGCGCGTCCTGACGTATATTAATAAATAGATTGAAGCTCTCTGGTTTGGGTCCAGACGGAAGCATGATTCACGAAGCGCCTCGGCGGTTCCTGATGCAAGCCTCGGTCGGTGACCCAAACCCGGCCGGGGCTTTTCCATTTCGGTGGGATGTCAGGCCGTAATCTGACGGGCACATAGCACTCAGGGGTGTTTCGACGCGGGCGACCCCACTCGCAAACTGGAAAAGGCTGGGACGAAGACCGGCACAGGCGCCAAGAGTGGGCAAATGGAACCCGATCTGTCGGGGCTGTCCATTACCAAGGTCCGAAGGGACCATCGTCCGCTGACCACGGGCGTAGGCAAGATATGATCTGGGGTCCGTCGAAACAGAGTTGAAGCCCCAGAATCTCACGAAGCGTTCCCTCGTTCTGCGCTTGTGAGATGCGCCGCCCGTGAGCAATGGGTGGTCAACCGTTGTGAGGTGATAACGTCACTCGGGACTCGCCATTAGGTTGGCAGCGGATCGTCAAGTGACGACGTGGTTCTGATACCCCTGTCACTATTCAGGATGGGGCGATTTGCTGGCTCCGGGCAACCACCAGCGGGATAACACCAAACGTCGCTGAACGAGGTTCATACCGGCTCAGGAATGAAAATCATCCCCCTGTCTCTTCCACCTCTGCCTCGACCATCGTCGAACTCCAGTGTGTGGGAGGGACAGGGGGATTTGTTCAATTGGTCTTGGAATGAGGGGGAACGATCATGGGTCATGAACTTGAACCTTCCCTAATAGCTCTCAAACGACTTGGCCGCGAACGTAGTGAGCGAGCCAAGCGTGCCGAGAGCCGCACGAGCGCTCGCTCGGGCGCCACACGTCCTTAGAACCATGACCTTCCCAACGTCGCCTCGTTCCATGAAGTCCGAGCAGGTCAGAGCCGACAGGCGGGCAATGTTGAATCTGCCGCACATCGAGCCGCTTGCCCGATTCGCCGCTGACCTTCGCATCCGACACAACATTGAGGTGCCCGACTTCGACCCGTTGGATGGTGGCATCCGCGCTCGCATCCTGTTCCTCAAGGAGAAGCCCGGCCCCATGACATCGGCATTTCGATCAGGACGGGTCGGCTCTGGCTTCATCAGCAGGGACAACGACGACCCCACTGCCGAGGCCACATTCCGTTTCATGAGCGAGGCCGGAATTCCAAGGGAAGACACCTTGATGTGGAACGTGGTCCCCGGCTGGAATGGGACGCGAAAGATCACGCGACAGGAGCTTATCGACGGGGTTGCCGAAGTGCGAAACCTGATGGAACTGTTGCCCGATATCGAGGTCGTCGTGCTCGTCGGGAAGAAGGCTGCAAAGGCCGAACCATTGCTGGCCGGAACCGGCGTGATCATTCGCCACTCGCTTCATAACTCCCCGTTGGTCCGTGCTTCCAAACCGGAAGAGTGGGCACGAATTCCCGAGGTGTGGGCTGAGGCATATAGCGCTGTCTGCTCCCGATCTGGATGACGGAAACGACTCCCCTCGGCCCACACAAGGAGGCTCAACAGCCCTGTAAAAGGAGGCTGAGACCGCGCGCCTCCATTACGCTGAACAGCCAGCGGCTCGGCTCGGCATGACCATTGACCTGTCGAGTGGAAGTCTGATCGGAGGTGGCTTCGGACTGCCGGGAGGATGATGCAACGCTGGCCTTGGTAATCGACAACGGCTCGGAATGTGGGCAGGCTTTGTGCGTGCTACTTTCGGTTTGCAGGCCGATGCGCGACGCGATTCGTTCTGGACTGGGGAGGGGCGACGAATATGGCCAGAGAACCGGGCACGGTTGAGGTAGCCGATGGCGCTCCCAATCCGCGACAGCGGGCACCAAGGCGCGCTTCTCCGCCCGCTCAATGGCTGCTGTTTGTGGACACCAATATACTGCTCGACTTCTATCGGTTGGGCGGAGAAAGCGCTGAGCGACAATTGAAGGCGCTTCAGAAGCACCGTGGGTCACTGATACTCACGAACCAAGTATGGATGGAATTCATCAAAAATCGGCAGAAGGTCATTACCAAGACCCTCGTGGATTTTAAGAAGCCGGATCGCATTGCCCTTCCGCCCATCCTTCACGGAATGCAACCTGCGGCGACCCTAACCACTCAGTTGGAAGCAGCGACAAAAACGCATGGCAAGGTGACGCAAAAGATCGAAGCAATTCTCCGCGATCCGGGGAATCATGATCCAGTATTTAGAGCGCTTAGAAAGCTCTTCGAGGGCGATGATCGCTACGCAATTTCCAGAGATCATCCTGATCGAATCAAGATTCGGAGTCTTGCACGGAAGCGGCACGTTCTTGGTTACCCTCCCCGCAAGGATAGCGACATATCGATTGGTGATGCCGTCAATTGGGAATGGATCATCCACTGCGCCAAAAACTCCGATCCCGCACCAAACGTTATGATCGTTTCGCGGGACGGAGATTATGGAGTTACGGTCAAAAGCGAGAGCTTCGTTAATGACTGGCTTAAGAAAGAGTTTGGCGAACGGGTTAATCGTCGCCGTAAAGTTCAGCTAACGCAAAAACTAACCTCGGCACTCAAAGTCCTATCGGAAACAATAACGCCGGAAGACGAGCGCGAAGAGCAGAAAATTATCGAGGAAAATAGCCTTTTGGATGTTGATCACATTATTCCAAAACTCTCCTTTACCCCCGATCAAAGGGCTAAAGCGCAAAGCGACTATAATATGTTCCTTAATCTTCTCAACACAAGCTACAAAAAGCCTATCGGTGCTTGATTATAAGCTGGCCAGCATCGCCCTGCATCATGACTCTTTGGCAGCGGCGCGTTACTGCCGTTCTGGTTGACGAATTCGGCTTCCATGAGAGCCTCAAACCTCCACAGCAAATGGAGGTCACTTGCCGGTCGAACAACCGTTGCGATGCCTCGCTGTTCGCGTCGTCCTCGACGATGCGGGCGAGATCGATGGCATTGAACTCGAAACTTTCCTGAACTCGGCCGCTGGGCCTCAATGGCTCTCGACGACCGAATGGCTGTTCGTCGATCCCCCGGCGGAAGCTGGCGGGGAAATCACCGTGCCCGTGGTGATGCCGGAGGCGATGGCCGTCCGCGCCGTGCTCGCAGACCTCACCAATGAACCGCGACGCATCGTCTTCGACCATGCGACGACTCCCTCGGAAACCCGAAAGTGGCGTTGGGTCGCCTTCCAGATCGCCCCGAGCAGCGACGGCCAAGGCCGCTTCCCGTGGGAGCGGCTGGATGCGTGAGGGCGGGCTTCTGGGGTGGGCGACCGATGCGCTGGTGAAGCTCGATGACGAAGTGCCGGGCATTTTGGCCCGCGTGCTCACGGCTGGCCCGCAGCGTCGTCAGGCGATATTCGCTGGCCTTGCTGGTCAGGAAGAAAAGCCCGGTGTTTTCGATGTCGGGGACGGGCTGATCCCGCCCTCGCTGGCCGAGGTGGTGAGGCATGGCCGCGCTGCCGACATCCTGCGGCACGCATTCGGCGAAGTGCCCGAAGGCTTTCCGGGGCTGCTAACCCGCATCGGAGAGCGTCCACTCCCCCGCTCGAAGGGCTATCTCGCTCTCTACGATCTGCTGATGAGCGATGATGTTCGCGGCGCCGAGGCCCTTCGCGGTTCCGGCCGCGTCACTTCTCGCAAGCTGGAGGTGCTGTCCGCCCTCGACTCCCGCTGGCGCCACGCCAACACTCTCGAACGCATCGACTCCGGTCCCGAGGCCATGACGTTCAATGGGGCCGTGGCCTTCGTCCAGTCGGTGAACTCCAAGGCCACCGATGAAGCGGTAGCAGGAGCTATCGCCCTCATGCGTCCGACATCCACCCTGCCCCGGTTGCTCGACCGCTTCCTGCGCCGCGCCGACCGCATGCCCCCCCACCCCGTGCAGCAGGGCGACAACGAGATTCGGCCGCTCGCCACCATGCGCGACTTGCTGGAGGCTGGCCGGAAATACCGAAACTGCCTCGCATACCGGCTCGGTGAGATCGCGGCAGGGAAGATGGCGGTGGCAGAATTTCGAGGCGAATGCTTGTTGGAGTTTCGGCCGCTGACGCTCGGGTCGGGGTGGTTTCTGCGAGATGTCCATGTCGAGCGGAACCGCCCTGTCGCGCTGACGCTCTCGGAAGCTGCGGAAGCCAAATGCGACGAGATCGGCATGCCTCGCATTCTCGAAGCGGTCGGCGGCAGTTGGGAGAGCTACCGCCGGTTCACGAAAGAGTTGGAGTGGGGGTGACTCCGCTATTCCCCGGTTTTCAAGGCAAGGGCACAACCGCCGACATCCCACCCGACGAACAGCTTCATGGCATCGCGCTCGCACTGGCCAAGAAGGCGGCATCAAGCGACCCCTGATGTGTGTCGAGCCAGCCTTTCGGCCGTTCGTAGTCGGGCATCAGCATCGCCATGTGTGCCCAGAAATCCGACCCATGCGAGCGAACCTTCAAGTGAGCCAGTTCGTGGGCGACGACGTATTCCAGCACTGACTTCGGCGCGAACACGAGCGTCCAGTTGATCAGGATTGAACCGGTCGGGCCGCACGCGCCCCAGCCGGTCTTCATGTCCGCAACGCGGATCGTTCGCGGCTTCAAGTCGAACCGTTTTCGGTAGGCCGCCGCGATCTCCATCACATCGCGGCGCACCCGCCGCTTGAGCCAGAGCTTGATCTCGGTGGCGACGATGCCGTCCTGATCCTCATCGCGCACCCATGACGGAAGATCGACCAGAAAGCCGTTGCGGTAATCGATCTCGACGTGGGCGCCGTCGTGACGGCGGACGGTCAGCCGCGCCATGCGCCCGCGATAGGGAATCTTCGAGCCGGTCATGAACCGGGGCACGACAGCGCGCTTGGCAGTCTTCGTCTCAAGCTCGCGCAGGGTGTTGAACAGCCATTGCCGCTTGCGGCTCAGAAACGCCTCGATCTCCGCCTCGTCGTCGGTCGTCAGGGCCAGCACCTCGACGTGTCCGGGCGTGACCGTGATCCGCCGCTCGGAAGCGGCAGCGGATCGCCGAAGCTCGTAAGCGACCTCAGTCTGGCCAATGCGGACAATGCCCATCAATGCGCCCCGGCGTAGGCATGAACGGCGTAGTTCTCGATGTCCTCACGGGCGACGTTGGCATCGTCGAGGTCGAGCGGACGAAGCAGCTTGCGGACCCCGCGCCGAAGCTCCTTCTTATAGCCATCCATGAAGAACCATGACGGCTGGCTGGCCTGCGCTCCGGCGTAGAGATCGCCGATCTCGACGGCGACGCTTTGAAGCGCAGCGTGATCGGCATCCGGCGCATGCGGCTCCATGATCCGCAGGATAGCGAAGGCGCGTTCGTCCATGCCGAGTTCGTCGTGGGCGCCCGCCTCGGCCTCAATGCCGCCGGTCAGGTCTTCGAAGTCCTTGAGGCCCTCGGCGGCGGCGATCTGGCCTTCCTCGAAGCGGCGGATGACCTCCAGCACGCGCTCCGAGAAACGGCCGTATTGGGCCGGGTTCTTATCGACCAGTTCGCGGGTCACGCGCTTCAGTTCAGCGGCCTTGCGGACGAACGCCTCATGAAGCTCCTCCTCCGACTTCTCTGCGGTATCGAAGTCGTCTTTGAAGTTCGGATCGGTGACGTTGCGGAGGCGGACGGTCGTGGTCAGGCCGGTGGCGCGAACGTGCTCTTCCAGCATGTCCCTGATCTTGCCCGAGTAGGTCAGGTGATCGAGACTCTCGTCCTTGGTGACCGCCTGTTGGGCCAGCCGCAGGAACGCCGCCGCCCATTTCATATCCTCGGTGAAGTCGAGGATCGCGGGATCGGGTGACAGATCGCCGTAGGTCCGCACGAAGTGGCGGCCAAGCCGCTGAAGCTCGAACCAGTCGTCTTCGCCGCCATCCCTGACGAGCTTCTCGACAGCGGTGGCGGCGGCTTTCTCGTCCATCCCGTCGAGGCCCATCAGCCGCCTCTGACGCATGAACTCGGCATGGGTCTTTCGCAGGTCGCGTCGCAGCAGTTCGAGGTCACGCAGGGCGTTCTGAACATCCTCCGCGCGGTAGGACGACAGCGCGTCGTCGAGGTTCTGGGTCACGCCGATGTAGTCCACGATCCGGCCGTGAGGCTTGGTCACCGTCGAACCATCGGGTCGCTTGGCCGAATGGGTCCGGTTGGTGCGCGCGATGGCCTGAAGCAGGCCGTGTTCGCGCAGCGGCTTGTCCAGATACATGACGTGCTCGTTCGGCGCATCGAAGCCGGTCAGCAGCTTGTCGCAGACGATCAGGAAGCTCGGCTCATCGGTGCTGCCCTTGAACGCCTTCTTGGCCGCCTTCTCCCCGTCCGCGTCAAGGTAGTGGGCGCGCAGTTCGGCGCGGACGGTCTCGATGTCCGGGTCTTCGCTCGGCTTGTCGTCCTCTTGGCTCTTGGAGAAGACGCAAGCGATCATGCGGTCGGCCTTCGTCACCGCATCCGCCTCGCCCATGCCCTCCTTCGCCAGATCGTCGGCGATCACCTTGGCCAAGGCGCGGCGGTAGAGCACGACCGACTCCCGGTCGATGGCGACGATCTGGGCCTTGAAGCCGTCCGGGCGGCAGGTCTGTTTGAAGTGCTCCCAGATGTCGCGGGCGATAAGCCGGATACGCTCAGGGTGCTTGGCGATCAGGGCGAGGCTGACACCCTTCTGCTTCAGCTTCTCGCGCTTCTCATCGGACAGATCGACGAACCAGCGGTCGAACAGTATGTCGATCTCAGCCTCGTTGATCGACCATTCCGTTCTCCGTCCCTCGTATAGAATCGGCACAGTCGCGCCGTCACGCACCGCGTCATCGATCCCGTATTTGTCGAGGTAGGTCTCGCCCGGCTCGCTGAAGCGGGCATAGGTGTCCTTGTCGGCCTTCTTGATGGGGGTGCCGGTGAAGCCGAAGTAGCGCGCGTCAGGCAGGGTCGCCTGAAGGAAGGCGCCGAGGTCTTTCTCCTGTGTGCGGTGGCATTCATCCACCAGCACGATCCAGTCCTCCGAGTTCGGGATCGGCTCCTTGGACCCTTGGAATTTGAAGATGGTCGAGAGCAGGATTTGGCCCGCGCCTCCGCGCGCCACGGCCTCGCGCAACTCGCCAACCGATGCCGCCTGTTTCGGGTTGGGCAGGCCGCACGCGACGAAGGTTTTGGAAATCTGGTCGTCCAGATCGATGCGGTCGGTCAGGACGAGGATGTTGGGATTCTGGAGCGTCGGCGCGTCCAGTGTCAGGTGGGTCTTCAGCTTCAGCGCGAGGAACACCATCGTCAGGCTCTTGCCCGAGCCTTGGGTATGCCAGATCAGGCCCTTCTTCTTGGTCCCATCCGCGACGCGGTTGACCGCCTTGTTGACCGCCCGGAACTGCTGATAGCGGCAGACCTTCTTGATCCGCCTCCCGGTGTCGGGATCGCTCTCGAAGACGATGAAGTGGGCGAGCATGTCCAGCAGTCGGGCGGGATAGAGCAGACACCACAGGTCTTTGGTCAGGTCGTCGGTGAAGTCCTGTCGCTCGTGCGGGAAGGGGTTGGGCCACGGGGCGTAGAACTTCGAGGGGGCGCCCGTCGCGCCATACAGCGTCGCCATGCCGTCCGTGACGATGTTGAAGGCATTGGGATAGAACAGGCGCGGAATGTCGCGCTCATACTGCTTGATCTGCTCGAACGCCTGACCGGATCGATCCGCCGCCTTCAATGGGCATTTGGCCTCGATCACGACCAGCGGGATGCCGTTCGCGAACACCACCAAATCGGCGATGCGCGACCGCTGCGCCTCGACCTTGAACTGGCGCACGACGTGGTAGCGGTTCCTATCGGGCCGCTTGAAATCGATCAGGGCGACCGGCTTGTCCTTGGCCTCGCCCTTCAGCCGCCGGGAATAGGCGCCGCGCAGCCGACGCTGCCATTCCTCGTTGTCCGACAAGGTGGAAAGGTCGCTGTAGATCGCCTCGGCATCCTCGGCGCCCAGCCCCTCGTTTAGAGCCTGAAGGGCCTCGATCAGAACCGGCTTCAGCAGGACGCGGTTCGCCTCCTGCCGCATCAGCATCGCCGCCTCGTGATGAAGCGCGACGTAGCCCATCGCCGTCAGGGCATCGAGCGCGGGCTTCTCGGCAAGGCGGTATTCGCTCATGCGGGCACTCTGATTCGGCCGGACAGAAGATCATGTGAAACAAGTTGCTTGAGGCGAGTTAGGCCAACGAGTTCTTCTTCCAACCGGAAGATCGTGGAATTCGCCGACATTATCAGGTGCTCAAGTTCGAGCATTTGAGCGCGAGCGGGTTTGGGCACGCGCAGATTTCGAAGCGTCTCTGAACTGATCGCACTCATGATACCCCCTTGGGCCGAGCCACGCAGTTGATCCAGCACGCGCGGTTCGTGGTTTATCTGCCACGCCAGCAGGGCTGGGGAATATCGCTGCTCGTCAAGCGTCAAGGTCCAGACATGCTTGGACGAGATTGCGCGGCCGATGCCTTCTGGGACGACACAACACCGCCCCACTGTTCCCATGATCGTGACCATGACATCGTTCGGAAAGACGGTGTAGCGAGCGAGTTCCTGATACTTCGCCTCCGAAATGAACCGTCTGTATTTGGGGACGAAGCGTTCGACATGAACATTGTCGATCCCCAAGAGAGGGATGCCCTGCTCGGTGAGTTCGGATTTTAGAAGCGCGCTGCCAAAAGGACCGCTTCGCATCGGAGACTGCGTATCGGCGAGAAGCTCGCCGACCTGAACATTAGGCCACGAGTTTGAATGAAGAGCATCGATGAGGGCGGCATTCTTTGCGGCTCTGGTGGCCGCCAGAGTGCGTCTCGTTAGATCGGTCTGCTCATCCACCGACCGCAGCACCTCGGCGATCCGCTGCTGCTCGTCGAGTGGGGGGAGACGGATGGGCTGAAGGTGAGCCTTGTCTCTATTCAGGCCGGGCACTCCGGTTGCCTCGCTCAACTGCGGCAAGCGGGCGTATTCGAGCGTCGCCGCCAGCCAGTCGAAATCCGCTTCCACGCGGGGAACCACGAAGTAGGTCGTATCGATAGGCCAGAACGGACCTGTAGTGACGGTCACAGACCCAGCCGTTCCTTTGCGGCCGACCACAATGCCTCGTTCGTTCACGAGCGCGGCGGAATGCTCACCGCAAACGCCATTGGAGCCATAAACAGGAATTTCGCCGGGTTCGCGCGCGGAGGCAGAAAGAGCACGGCCGTATTCCAAGCGGATCACGTCGCCGAGCGTGACCGAACTCCATTCCTCTGGCACTTCACTCGACATAGCCGAGCCTTTTCAGGTGCCCGAACATCACCGCCTCGGCCTCGTTCCGCTTGGCGATTAGGGCTTGGAGATTGGCGACCTCGGCAGCTACATCGACTGCTTCGGCGTCCGCTCCAGTCTGGACATAACGGCTGATGTTCAGGTTGAAACCGTTGGCCTCGATCTCATCCAGCGGAACAACGCGCGCCAGCTTCTCAATGTCGGCGTAGCCGTGGAATGCGTCGGCCATCGTCCGCACATCCACATCCGTGAGATGGTTCTGGGCCTTGCCCGGCGTGAACGTCGCATCGCCGTTGACGACCAGAACAGTGCTCTTCCGCTCGACAGGCTTGGTCTTGCGGATGATGAGTATCGCCGCCGGGATGCCCGCGCCGTAGAACAGATTGGGCGCCAGCCCAATCACCGCCTCGATGATGTCGGCTTTCAGCATGGCCTCGCGGATGCGGCCCTCGGCGCCGCCCCGGAACAGCACGCCGTGCGGCACGACCACACCGAGCATGCCGTCGTCCCTCAGCGAGGCGATCATGTGCTGGACGAAGGCGAGATCGCCGTAGCCCTTTGGCGGCACGCCATAAACGTCGCGACCATACTGATCGCCGTTGGTCCAGACCTCGTGACCCCAGACCTTCTGTGAGAAGGGCGGATTGGCCAGCACTCGGTCGTAGGCGCCTATCCCCGCAATGAACTCCTGCGCGTGGGGATCGTATCGCTTCGGATCGAGGATGGTGTCGCCCTTGGCGATGAAGGCATCGTCGATGTCGTGGAGGAACAGGTTGATCTGGGCGATGGCCCAAGTGTCGAGTTCCTTTTCCTGCCCGTAGAGGGACAGGCTGCGAGGGTCTTGGCCCTTGTCCTTCAGGTGCTCGACAGCCTCCAGCAGCATGCCCCCCGAGCCGCAGGTGGGGTCGTAGATCGACATCCCCGGTTGAGGGTCGAGGCACTCGACGATCAGCTTCACAACCTGCCGAGGCGTGTAGAACTCGCCGCCCTTCTTGCCCGCGCCCTCCGCGAACTGCTCGATCAGATACATGTAGGCATCGCCCAGCATGTCGGGCGGCACGTCGCTGTTCCGCAGCCGGTGCTTCTCGAAGTGGGCGAGCAGCTTCTCCAGCCGCGCGTCGGGGAAGCGTTCGTGGTTAGCGAAGTCCACGTCGCCGAACACACCCTGAAGACGCATGTTCGCGTCCATCAAGGCAGCGAAGGCGTTGTTAAGATGCTGGCCGATCTGGGTGGCGTGCTTCCTGACCGCGTTCCAGTGGTGCTGCGGCGGGACGTGGAAGCGATGCTCGTCAGGATCGGCCGCCTCCTCCCGGTCACCGGTCTCGGCCAGTAGAACCTCGAACTCCTCGTCCCACACGTCGCAAAGGCGCCGGTAGAAGAGCAGGGCGAAGATGTAGTCCTTGAACTTCCCCGCATCGACGTGGCCGCGCAGGATGTCTGCCGCTTGCCAGAGGTGTCGTTCGAGTTCCGATTGCGTAAGCGTAGCCACTGAAGCCCCCAGTGCGATAGGCGCACGGGTTCGTTGAATCCCGCTATAAGCGCAGGGTCAAGTTCGGCTTTCGGGCGAGAGAGAGAGGAATGACGGTGGATTGGACGACGCTGTGGCCGCTGATTTTGACCTCCTCAGTCGTCGCAGCATTCCTGACCTACGGTCTCGGCCTTGTGAAGGACTACCTGACGCAGAAGCGGGACGCTGACTTCGCGGCCCTTTATGTCGCGCTGACGCTTGAAAATTATGCCTCGCGCTGCGCTTCGGTCCTCGGGGACATCGGCGATTTTTTGAGTTCGTCAGGCAACGCGGGCGCGGCCCATGGCAACGTCCCACAGTTAGAGAGCTTCGAGGGCGAGATCGAATGGAAGGCTCTTGGGATAAAGCTGACTTCCAAGGCTCTGTCGTTCCGCGTGCGGGTCAATCACACCCGCGAGATGCTGTCCGATCTTTCGCAGCACATCAACGAGGAGATCATCGAGGAGGCGCGTGATCACTCGGTCAATCTGGGACTGGAAGCCATCGCTATCGCCGAGTCTTTTCGAAAGACCCGAAGGCTTGGAGACGCTTTGCCGGTATCTGACTGGAGCACGAAAAAGTGGCTTCAGGAAAAAGCCGACCTCATCGCAGAACGGAAGGCCAAGGAAGCTGCGTTGGGCGGCTCACTCTGAACACACGTCCGCACCGCTCAGTCCCATGATCTCAACGCCGCCAGCTAAATAGCTGGTATGGACATCTACCATCACTTTCTCGCGCTCGGCCTCACTGACTCCCATCGCCACTTCTCCTCCGCATGGCTGAATCGCGCAGAGAACTATCTCTGTCTCCGATCTGGCCGAGGCCCATCCGCCGACGCGCTCATTGAGTTGTTCCAGACCCTCTGGTGCGAAGGTCGTCTGTTGCTGGCGGCGAGGGTCGCGTGGGCGGTGCTATGGCTGAAGCCGGAGGCGCGGCGATGAAGCAGGCGCGTTTCCCCGCCGATCCGCCCCCACCGGAAGGGCTTGGGACTCCGAAGTTATCGCCCGGCCAGATCGAGCAGCATAAGCAGCGCGTTGTCCGGGCCTTCGAGGCTCTTCAGGAGGAGCTTGCTAAGCTTCGGCAGTCTATGTCGGCAGCAGATTGGGAGCGGTTCAACCAGCCACTTTAGCCAAGGTCTCCGCGCGGTCGCACCGTTCAGCCGAGGACGCGACACTTTTGAGGGTCAGAGCATGCGTCGAAGGGGACATCATCTCGCAGCCGCACCGGTGAAAATTCAGGCCGCGAGTGGCAGATAGATCGTCTCGTCTGCAAGCGCCGCCAGAATCTTGGTGCCCATGTCGCGGACATGCGGGATGGCTAGACTGTTGCCGATCACGCGCTGGCGCTGGACCGGGGTCGCACCGGCAATGTCGGTGTGGTCGCCCGCCCACGGCCATCCCATGGCGCGCTCGCGTTCCTGTGGGGTCAGTTCGCGGACCTCGCCGTCCACGATCACCATGGATCGCCCACCGGAGCCTTGGGCGGCGCGGAAGCAGTAGGCCGCGCCTTTGTCGTTCCACTTCGGGGTGGTGTCGGCGTTCAGCGCGACAACGCTTCCCACATCGCGGTCGGATACGTCTTGGAGGTCGCGCGGCGCATTCGGGTCAATATTCCATCCTTGGCCCTGCGGGTCAGGAAGAAGTTCGCGGGGATCGGGTCCGCCGAGAGGACAGCCGACAACGAATAGCCGTCCACGGTATTGCGGGAGGCCTGCGTCGAAGGCTTCACAAACGCGCCAAGCGACGCGGCGAGTTCGGCCTTCGTAAGCACCTTCGGTCGGCCAGCTTCCGCCTTCGACTTGAAGATTGTCAGGTTCGCCGGAAAGGGCGCCGAGGAAGCAGCCGAAAGCGTTCGTTTCATCCGAGAGAATTCCTTTCACGTTTTCGAGGATGGCCACCTTGGGTCCGATCTGATCGATCAGGCCCACGAAGGTCCGGGTGAGAGCGCCGCGCGGATCGTCCAGACCAGCGCGGTCACCAGCGCGAGAATACGTCTGGCAAGGGGTGGACCCCCACAAGACATCGATCTTCCCGGCGAACTCGGCGCCGTTGATCTTGGTCATGTCCCCGAGGTTGGGGACATGCGGCCAGCGGGAGGCCAAGACTTTGGAGGCGAACGGATCGATCTCGGAAGAGAAGACCGGTTCGAGCCCGCCAAGCGGCTCCCAAGCGAGGGTCAGGGCGTCAACGCCGGTGCACACACTCGCGTAGGTCACCGGAGCGCAAACTGGAGCATAGCGGGCCACGCGACGGCGAATGTCGGCG
>Ga0114899_1000824_pt1 | contig 20182 bp, 15 predicted proteins | sample MalvireepMed_215_FD_83497 | JGI IMG/M metagenome (GOLD analysis project Ga0114899, IMG submission 83497) | Marine viral communities from the Global Malaspina Expedition - Malaspina viral metaG DeepMed_215 | ecosystem: Environmental > Aquatic > Marine > Oceanic | place: Mediterranean Sea...
GGCATGGTACATGACCATAAACCTATCAGCTTACCCGATAATGCAGCCATTCCAAAAATCAATTTAGAAATATACCGAGACGAAAAAGACGGCTTCAATTTACATCTTCACTTAGCTGAATTTGAAATAGAGCCACCTGAACTTGAAGGCGGAAACTCTACCTCAAAAGCAAAAAAGATGATTGTCGATGGTCATGCTCACTTATACGTGAACAGTATAAAAATTCGTCGTTTATATGGTAACTTTGATCACCTACCTCAAAGTTTATTTAAGCCAGGGATCAATATGGTGATGGTTTCATTAAACGCTCACAACCATGACGTTTGGACTATTGGTAAAAAACAAATTATGGCGACATTAATGTTAAAACCGGATCAAGAAAGTTTTATTTTACATGACTTCAGTTCGTCACCCCTAACTACATCTAAATAAATTAACCAAATAAGACAACCAGCTCTCTGGTTGTCTTATTTGCCCTCACTCAATCAACACATTCCCATATTCACAGCACATTTAAAGTCTATTATTGAAATATCCAATTTCAGTTTTGTTTGTTTTACCGAACTAAACTCAATGATATTTTCATATGCTCTCACTACGTCTTATGGATTTTTTTAATGATACAGGCAACGACCAATTTACTGATGACGGTTACGACGCTGATGGTTGCCCTATTTATGGGGAGATTCCGACAGGCGCTTTAGTAATTGGTCAATAGTCAGTAAGACAGCAGTCAGTAAGCTTTATTCATAAAGGTAGTCATGGGCGGCCTTTTTGAGCTGCCCAATTACACATAAAATAAAGTATCTATCTACTTGTACACCCATCCTAGCCTACAAATTTTATAAATCTATCCAAAGAAGCAACTAGATACATTTAACCGCTAGTATTTTAAGCTCTGTATCGGTATCTTAGTGCGCAGTAAAAATAAGCACTATAAACTGTATAATTTGAAAATATTTTAGGGAAATAGTATGAAACCACAAAAGCTCCTCGCAGCGGTATTAGTCTCAGGCATCTTATTAGCTTGTAGCGATAATGACTCAACGACATCGAGCTCAGCAACAGTAGACACTACAACCGCAACCGCTAACAACGACGCAAAAGCTACTGAAAACACTAATTTTTTATTGAGCGAATGGACAGGACCATATCAAGGTGTTCCAGCTTTCGATAAGGTTAAATTGAGCAATTTAAAATCAGCTTTGGAAGCAGGTATGGAGCTGAATCTTGCTGAGATTGATACCATTGCTAACAATCCGGATGCAGCTACATTTGAAAACACCATCGTAGAAATGGAACGCTCTGGTGAAATGCTTAATAGAGTCTTTACTTACTATGGGATCTGGCGAAGTAATATGTCGACCCCAGAATCTAGACAAATAGCAGCAGAAATGGCGCCGAAACTGTCAGCTTTCAGCTCAAAAATCAATCAAAACAAAAAGCTATTCTCGCGCGTTCGAGCAGTTTATGAAGGCGAAGAAATGAAAGGCTTACGTAGCGACCAGCAAAGACTGGTTTATCTAACCTATAATGGCTTTGCTAGAAATGGCGCTACCCTAGAAGGCGAAGCAAAAGCGCGTTATGCAGCAATTAACCAACGTTTAGCTGAGTTACACACTAATTTTTCTAATAACGTTTTACACGACGAAGAAAGCTACGCCCTTTTCCTAAATAAGGAGCAATTAGGTGGTTTACCTGAGTCAGTTGTTACTGCCGCCGCAACCGCTGCTAAAGACCGTGGTCAAGAAGGTAAATTTGCCATTACTAATACTCGTTCGTCGATGGATCCATTTTTAACTTATTCGGATCAGCGAGATTTACGTCAAAAAGTTTGGGAAACCTATTATAACCGCGGTGATAATGGTGATGAATTTGATAACAATGCAATCATTGCTGAAATATTGAAATTACGTCATGAGAGAGTCGGACTACTCGGCTACAAAAACTACGCTTCTTGGCGTCTTGAAGACCGTATGGCTAAGTCTCCTGAAAATGCGATCAAGTTAATGGAAGGTGTATGGCCAGCCGCTATTGCAAGAGTTAAACAAGAAGTCGCTGATATGCAGGCTGTTGCAGACAAAGAAGGTTCCATGAGTGCTATTGCCGGATGGGATTATCGCTACTACGCTGAAAAAGTTCGTCTAGCGAAGTACGATTTAAATTCAAATGAAGTTAAAGAGTACCTACAACTAGACAAGCTTAGAGAGGCGATGTTTTATGTTGCCGGTCGTTTATTTGACTTTAACTTTACGCCGGTTAAAGAAGGCTCTGTGCCAGTATTCCACCCTGACGTAAATGTATGGGAAGTGACCAATAAAACCTCTGGTGAACATATCGGCCTGTGGTACTTGGATCCCTTTGCGCGTAAAGGAAAGCGCTCTGGCGCATGGGCGACCAGTTATCGAAGTTATACAACATTTGACGGCAAGAAAAACGTCTTAGCGTCTAACAACTCAAACTTTAGTAAAGGCGCAGACGGCGAACCGACATTAATTTCATGGGATGACGCTGAAACTTACTTCCACGAATTTGGCCATGCTCTTCATGCTCTGTCTTCAAAGGTTGCTTACCCAACGCTTAATGGTGGCGTTCGTGATTACACCGAATTCCAATCACAATTGTTAGAGCGTTGGTTATCAACAGATGAAGTCATCGATCAGTATTTAGTGCATTACAAAACAGGTAAGCCAATGCCTGCGGAATTAATTGCAAAAATTAAAAAAGCAGCAAGCTTTAACGAAGGCTTTAAAACGACCGAGTATTTAGCTTCTGCATTGGTTGACATGAAATTCCATACCACTGACCCAACAAACATTGATCCAGACAAATTTGAGCGAGAAACGCTAAAAGCGCTCGATATGCCAAAAGAATTAGTGATGCGCCATAGAACACCACACTTTGGCCACGTTTTTTCTGGTGAAGGATATACCGCAAGTTATTATGGTTATATGTGGGCTGAAGTATTAACTTCTGATGCAGCTGAAGCATTTGCCGAAGCACCGGGTGGATTCTACGATAAAGATGTTGCAGCAAAGTTAGTTAAGCACTTGTTTAGTGTACGTAATGCGGTTGACCCAGCAGAAGCTTATCGTGCTTTTAGAGGAAGAGATGCCAGCGTTGATGCCTTGATGCGTGATAGAGGTTTTCCAGTTAGCAATAAATAACTGAGGTATCTGATATAACAGAGATATCTATAGGATCAAAAAAGCCCGTTAATTCGGGCTTTTTTATGTTTTCGATTATCCTATTGTTTCTACATTCATATAAGGTTTCAGCGCATCAGGCACAATAATTTTGCCATCGGCTGTTTGATAATTTTCAAGTATTGCTACCAACGTTCGACCCACGGCAAGGCCGGAGCCATTTAAAGTATGCAATAACTCTGGTTTACCTGTTTCTGGGTTACGCCATCTCGCCTGCATTCTTCTAGCCTGAAAATCGCCCATATTGCTGCAAGATGAAATTTCACGATAGGTATCTTGTGCAGGTAACCAAACTTCAATGTCATAGGTTTTAGTTGCGCCAAAACCAATATCTCCGCTACATAAAATAACCGTGCGGTAAGGCAAGTTGAGCAGTTGTAGAATTTTTTCGGCGTGACCAGTTAAATCATCTAGTGCTGCCATTGAATTTTCAGCTTGAACCAACTGCACTAGCTCGACCTTTTCAAATTGGTGTTGTCTAATCAACCCTTTGACATCCTTCCCATATGAACCAGCTTCACTTCTAAAACATGGTGTGTGTGCAGTCATTTTAATCGGTAAATCGGTCTCATCGACAATATCATCACGGAGCATATTGGTTAGCGGCACTTCAGCCGTTGGGATCATATAAAGTGGGCTACCATCTTGAGTTGTTCCCTGAACTTTGAATAAGTCTTCAGCAAACTTTGGTAGCTGAGACGTACCGTATAGACTCTCGGGGTTTACCAGGTAAGGTACATAAGTTTCTTGATAGCCGTGTTGCTCTGTATGAGTATCTAACATGAGCTGAATCAATGCGCGATGCATTCTAGCAATGCCAGCTTTCATGACTACAAAACGTGAGCCGCTCAATTTAGCCGAGGCGGCAAAATCGATGCCATTAACAGCTTCACCTATTTCGGTATGATCTTTAGGTTCGAAATCAAATTGCGGTATTTCGCCCCACTTTCTGACTTCAACATTATCATCTTCCGATTTACCCATAGGCACTTCATCAGATAAAAGATTTGGTAAACCTAAAAACAAATCATCTAATTTAGTTTGTGCTGTTTCAAAAGATTTCTTAGTCTCATCAAGCTCCTTTCCTAAATTGGCGACTTGATCTAACAATGGTTGAATATCCTCGCCAGATGCCTTTGCTTTACCGATAGATTTAGAGCGACTATTTCTTTCATTTTGTAATTCTTGCATCTTCATTTGTAATGCTTTTCTGCTTTCTTCTAAATCAAGGTAATTTTGTTTATCAAAATCCATACCTCGCTTAGCTAAATTAGCGATTACATTGTCTAGGTCGTTTCTAAAAAGTTTTGGGTCAATCATGGGTTAGTCCAAAAAAAGTGAAAATATAGAATGTTAATTGGTGGCTATTCTACCACCAAGCATGGCTCCAACAAATACTGAAGCTAAACATAAAATGCAATTGGCTGAAATATTAATGAATAATTTGAAATTTTCACCTTGATTAAAGAGTAATAAGCTATCCAAAGCGAAAGCAGAAAATGTGGTAAATGCACCTAAAAAGCCAACAAAGAAAAACAGCAATTTACCCGCAGACCAATGACCTCCAGATTGCTCTAACCACAAATAAAACAATCCGGCCAAAAAACAACCAACCACATTGACGACCAATGTACTAAAAGGAAATGCACTTCCTGTTATTGCAGGTAAAAACTCTCTTACCCAAAAGCGAGCAGTCGCGCCTAATGCGCCGCCTAAAGCTACCATTAATGTGGGTGCTAATTTTGTGACTAATATGTCCATTATTTATTCTTCTTGGATTATTTTAAACCCTTCAAATACTTCAACTTGTCTGCTATCTGCTTTTCCATACCGCGCTCAACTGGTTGATAATATGTATCATTGAGCTTTTCAACGGGTAAATAAGTCTGTCCTACCGAAAAAGCATCCTGTTCATCATGAGAGTAACGATAAGCCGCGCCATAATCTAAGTCTTTCATTAATTTAGTAGGCGCATTTCTTAAATGAATTGGCACTTCATAACTGGCTTCCGATTTAATATCTTTCATGCAAGCGTTAAACGCTTTATAAACCGCATTACTCTTTGGCGCTACCGCAAGATAAATCACCGCTTGAGCAACCGCAAGCGCGCCTTCAGGATTTCCTAACCTTTGTTGAACGTCCCAGGCATTAATAGCAATTTGTAATCCTCGCGGGTCCGCGTTTCCAATATCTTCACTCGCCATTCTGACTACTCGTCGCGCGATGTACAAAGGGTCACAGCCACCGTCTAACATTCGGCAAAACCAATAAAGGGCGCCATCAGGATCTGAACCACGAACAGATTTATGTAAAGCCGATATTTGATCATAAAATGCTTCCCCACTTTTATCGAAGCGGCGCATATTCTCACCAACAACGGCACCGATCTGACTTTCATTAATAACACTTTTACCTTGGTTATCTACTTCAGCAATATCACTCGCCATTTCAAGTAAATTCAGTAATCGTCGAGCATCACCATCGGCAACCTCGATCAAGATCTGTTTGGCTTTATCTGTTAACTCTAAAGCTTGACCGCCTAAACCTTTTTCAGGATCTTTTATAGCTCGCTCTAAAACGCTGCTTAAACCAACTTGATCAAGCGATTTAAGTACATAAACTCTAGCCCGAGATAGCAATGCGTTATTTACTTCAAACGAAGGATTCTCAGTAGTCGCACCTATAAAAATAAAAGTGCCATCTTCAACATAAGGTAAAAAGGCGTCTTGCTGAGACTTGTTAAACCGATGAACTTCATCGACAAATAATAGGGTTTTATTGCCTAGTTGTTTTTGAACTTTGGCTTGTTCCACTGCAGCGCGAATATCTTTCACACTGCCAAGAACCGCTGATATTGATATAAAAAAACAATCACAATGAGCAGCAATAATCTTGGCTAATGTTGTTTTACCTGTTCCAGGTGGCCCCCAAAACAACATTGAATGAAGCTTACCTTTATTAATAGCTTCATATAATGGCTTGCCTGGTTCAAACAAATGAGATTGACCTGCGTACTCATCCAAGCAAACAGGTCTCATTCTGGCAGCTAAAGGACTTAACGGATTAAACTCTTGAGTATTTCTATTTTGACTTGAGTCTTCATTGTCGAATAAATCTTGCATTGTATTTTCAATTTCTTTTCGAATTAATTATGAGTGGTCAATTTATTCAATAGTTGGCTTATTCAATAATACGTTCGCGGGAGTCTACTACGTCGATCCCTTCTGGGATCACAAAACTGAAAAGGCTCGGTTCTAGCTTTTGATTGATCTGAATATTTGAAAATTGAACGCTAGTTTGTTGACCCAAAGTGTCTTGCATTAATAATTCTTTCATCGTATTTTTTTCAAATAAGATATGCACAGACTCAAATACACCACCATCTCCTTTCGGTTTTAAATAAAATAAAAACCCATCTTTTTTTTCGGCCAGTTCTATTTGAGTAATATCGAAAGAACTCTGAAGTTCCTGAGCGTTACTAGTCAAAAATAATAAAGGGGAGTCTGCAACAAGCTGGCTTTGGTTTTGAATCGTGACCTGCTCTAAATCAGGATCATGAGTAAAAATATGATCGCCATCGGCCACAATTAATTGCTCATATGGCTGATTAATTTGCCAGCGAAAGTGATTAGGTTTTTCAATTAAGAATACACCTGAACTGAAATCTATTTCTTTACCCGCTTCATTATTAACCCTTTGTTCAAATTCGGCCTGATAGGTTCGTAATTGTGAAATTTTTTCAGCCAAATTATTCGCGGCCAGAGTGCTATCAGCTTGATTAGTGACGGCTTCTTGTGCGTTCAAATTCAGATTGCATAATAAAACAAAACTTATTAATTTTTTTAACATTATTCTACCTAAAAGAAATCTAACTATTTAATTCGGCGGCGGGGGTGGTGCTATTACTTCACGTTGACCATTGGTTCCCATTGAAGTAACTATACCTGCCGCTTCCATCTCTTCGATCATTCGTGCGGCGCGGTTGTAGCCAATTTTTAATCGTCTTTGCACCCCTGAAATTGAAGCTTTACGCGTCTCAGTTACTATGGCCACAGCGTGATCATAAAGTTCATCTTTTTCGCCTCCCTCTTCCGAGTCCGTAGGCATTCCTGGTATTTCCATTTCCATTCCACCGCTAGTAATAGCATCTTCATAAACTGGTTCGCCGCGCTTTTTCCAGTCAGCAACCACTCGATGGACTTCGTCGTCATCAACAAATGCACCATGAACACGAATTGGAATGCTGGTTCCACCTGGAAGGTATAACATATCCCCTTGACCTAATAATTGCTCAGCTCCCATTTGATCTAATATAGTACGAGAGTCAATTTTTGATGAAACCTGAAACGCTATTCTCGAAGGGATATTGGCTTTGATTAAACCTGTAATAACGTCTACCGATGGTCTCTGGGTCGCCAATAATAAATGCAATCCTGCCGCGCGCGCTTTTTGTGCAATACGGGCTATTAATTCTTCAACTTTTTTACCGACTATCATCATCATGTCAGCGAGCTCGTCGATCACAATAACAACTTTAGGTAATAACTCTAAGTCAGGAGCAACCTCTTCCATCGACTCTTCAGATTTCCATAACGGATCTTTAATTGGCTCGCCGTTTTTAACCGCATCAGCCACTTTTTTATTATAGCCGGCTAAATTTCTTACCCCCAATGCTGACATTAAACGATAACGCCTTTCCATTTCAGCGACAGCCCAACGCAGAGAATTAGCCGCCTCTTTCATGTCGGTAACAACTGGCGTTAATAAGTGAGGGATGCCTTCGTAAACTGAAAGTTCCAACATTTTAGGATCTATCATAATCATCCTGACTTCAGCAGGAGATGATTTATATAAAATACTGACAATCATTGCATTTAATCCAACCGATTTACCCGAACCGGTTGTTCCTGCCACCAATAAATGTGGCATTTTAATTAAATCAATTACGGTCGGCGCGCCGGAAATATCTTTACCAAGCGCCATGGTTAAATTAGATTTTGAGTCGTCAAAAACACGGCTGGCGATCACTTCTTTTAAACGAACCATCTCACGATTTTCATTCGGTAGCTCTATCCCAATATAAGGCTTTCCAGGGATCACCTCGACAACACGTACACTAGAAGTAGATAAAGCGCGCGCAAGATCTTTGGCTAACCCAACTATTCGAGCAACTTTAACTCCTGGCGCCAAATCAATTTCAAACCGCGTGATAACAGGTCCTGGATGAACAGCCACCACTTGTGCTTCAACTTTAAAGTCAGCTAACTTAAGTTCCACTAAACGGGACAAAGCCTCTAATGATTCATCAGAAATAGTATGAGTGTGAGCTCTAGGCTCATCGAGAAGTCTTACTGGCGGTAATTCGCCTTCAACGGGCGCGTCGTCAAATAAGCTCGCTTGTTTTTCTTTTTGTTCTCTAACGCTAGGTTCAATTCTTTTTACTTCTTTTGCGATTTTAACCGGTGGACGACTTTCAATTTTAACTTTTTCTTGTTTAAACACTTGTTCTCTTTGTTGTTTTATTTCTTTCTGTGCTTTCTTATCTTTTTGACTATCTAAGATCTCAATTGCTTTAGCTGAAATCCAAGCAATTCCATCCAAGGTTAGTTTGCCCACCCAGTCCATTAATTGAAACCATGAGATCCCGGTGAACAATGTCATCGAGGCAAAAAATGCCGCCAACATTAACAAGGTCGCGCCAATAGGATTAAACCAACTTACAAATACATTAGAGAGCAATTGACCTAATATGCCGCCAGATAAATAAGCATTAGCCATTTGTGGTTCAGCAAAATGCTGTGCAGAAATTGCAGCGCCTAACAAAAGTGTAAAGATCAGACCAAATAACCGGAACGACCAAAATGCAAAGCTGTTAGGTAAAGTATTCTTTCTTTCGCGAAAAACAAGGTAGCCCGAATAAATCACCATAAAAGGAAATAGAAAAGCCAGATAACCAAATAAATGTAAAAAATAGCTAGAGAACCATGCCCCTGCTTTGCCACTAGCATTATGTATATCATTGGTATCACGAGCCATAGTCCAGCCCGGATCATCAGGAGAGAAACTCCATAAAGATATAAATAGGAAAATAGCGAGCGCAACTAGCAGAATGAAACTGCCCTCTTTGATCCTGACCGATAAAATATTAGCGGGATGTTGATTTTTAGTCTCTGAGTTAAATTGATTGTCTACTTTGGTATTCATCTAAAAATAAATTTCCTGACTCTTATAATTATTTTTGGCTTTGTTTTGACGCTCTATTGACAGTGAATAGTTCAATTCGATTTGTTATTTAGGGATAGGAATATTAATACTTTCTTTAACTTCTTCCATCACCACATATGTGCGAGAACCACTAACTCCGGGCAGAGTTAATAAGGTTTCGCCTAATAATTCTCTATAGGCGACCATATCGGCCACTCGAGCTTTTACCAGGTAGTCAAAATCCCCAGAAACTAAATGGCACTCTAACACTTGAGGTAAGTCAATAACAGACTTTTTGAAGTCCTCAAACACATCAGGAGAGGTACGAGTTAACCGGATTTCGACAAAAACTAATAGCGACGCTGCAAGTAGCTCTGGGGACAATATCGCTGCATATCTTTTGATATATCCTTGCTTTTCTAGTCGTTTAACTCGTTCAAGACAAGGGGTTGCACTTAACCCAACTCGCTTGGATAACTCAACATTAGCCATTCGACCATCATTTTGTAATTCTCTTAGAATAGCCTTATCAATTCGGTCTATTTCACTAGCAACAAGCTTAACCATCAGTCGAATACTCCGCATAAACACATTTAACCAGATAATTCTATCGCACACAGCCAAATATAAGCAAGTTATGCTGCAAAACTATCTGTATACTAGCGAAAAATTTCAGATAGCAATTAATTAGTTAAAATCAGTTGGAGAAATAATATGTTGATCGGTATCCCTAAAGAAATTAAGAATCACGAATATCGTGTTGGTATGGTTCCAGCGAGCGCTCGTGAGCTTATCAGCCACGGTCACCAAGTGATTGTAGAAACTAACGCCGGTGCAGGCATTGGCTTTAGTGATGAAGACTATGTTGCCATTGGTGCAACAATAAAAGGGACAGCAGAAGAAGTTTTTGCTGAAGCTGAAATGATCGTTAAAGTTAAAGAGCCTTTAACTGAAGAGCGTGCAAGATTAAGAGAAGACCAAATTCTTTTCACTTACCTTCACTTAGCCCCAGATCTACCTCAAACTGAAGACTTAATTAAAAGCAAAGCGGTGTGTATCGCTTATGAAACAGTCACAAGCGATAACGGCAGCTTGCCATTATTAGCGCCAATGTCAGAAGTTGCTGGCCGTATGTCAATTCAAGCTGGCGCTCAGTGTTTAGAAAAATCAAAAATGGGACGCGGTATGTTATTAGGCGGCGTACCGGGCGTATCACCAGCTAAAGTTGTTATCATTGGCGGCGGCGTGGTTGGTTCAAACGCAGCCCAAATGGCCATTGGTATGGGCGCAAATGTTGTTATTCTTGACCGTTCAATCGACGTTTTACGTCGATTAGATGCACAATTCGGTGCACAACTTGAAACAGTTTTCTCAAGCAAAGACGCATTAGATAAGCACGTGTTATCAGCAGACTTAGTAATCGGCGGCGTATTAATTCCAGGCGCTGCTGCGCCTAAATTAGTCACTGAAGATATGATCAAGCGCATGAAACCAGGCTCTGCGGTTGTTGACGTTGCAATTGACCAAGGCGGCTGTTTTGCCACTTCTCATGCGACGACTCATGCTGAACCAACTTATATCGTTGATGATGTTGTTCACTACTGTGTTGCCAACATGCCCGGCGCTGTACCAAGAACTTCAACCTTCGCCCTGAATAATGCGACACTGCCTTACATTATTAGTATTGCCAACAAGGGTTATAAAGCTGCGCTTGAAGCTGACCAGCATTTATTGAATGGCCTTAATGTTCATAAAGGCATGGTAACTTGTCATAGCGTTGCAGATAATCTTGGCTTTGAATATGTTGACCCAATGGAAGCGTTGAAAGTCTAATTTTTTTACGTTTGAATCAAAAAAGCCTCTTGATTGAGGTTTTTTTGTGTCTAGTTGAAACGTAAATTCTGTTATTGACTAAAAAGTCCTAGAAATCGGCTTTCAGCGTGACTTATCCAATGACTGTTACTGAGAGCTAAGTTGTCGTTCGAAGTTTGCCTAATTATTCATCGCCACTTTTCTGCTGAGTTAAATTCATGATTTTTTATGACTCACACTCATACCACCAGTTTCCTTTGCCCTAGCTAGTTTTATCATCTGATAATTGAAATTTGCACTATTTAAAGATCGCGCGTAATATCACTGTTACAAAAGTAACTTGTAACGGAGCATACGAGTAATCACCTTCGTTCAACTAAGAGAAATGGAGTAACCATGAGAAGTTTTTATATTTTTTTTATTTTCTCTGTATCAATTTTTCAGCATGCTAGCGCAAGCCCCAATAACTTAGCTTGTAAAACACAAGAAACAAATATACTTTTCATTGGAAATAGTTTTTCTTATTTCAATAATTTGCCTCGGATGGTCGAAGAAATTGCGGAGAACAAATTCCCTAAGTGCACAGTAACAACAAAGTTAATTGCTTATCCAGGAATGGGTCTAAGATCGCATGTGACTAACAAAAACACAATCGCTGAAATTGAGAGTGGGAAGTGGGATTTTGTAGTACTACAGGAGCAAACTCTTCTAAGTGCAGGCATATTTGTTAACGGCACCGAAATACATATTGGTTCACCAGACTCATTTTACAATAGTGCTAGAAAATTCAATAAATTAATAAAAAGAGCTGGTGCAAAATCAGTATTATTTATGACATCAGTAAGAAAGTTACACCCAGAGCAACAAGAATATATTACTAATGCATATTCTCATATTGCAAATGAGCTTCATAGTTTATTAGCGCCTGCCGGCCTAGTATGGGAGCGAATGCGTAGTATTCCAGGTTTCGAATTATACGAACCAGATGGATCTCACCCTTCGAATATTGGTTCATATGTTTCAGCTACCACAATATTTAGCACCATATTTCAAACTAATCCAATTAATACAACTTATCGAATAGATGGCAATCCGTATACGCGACAAGGTGTTCGTAAGAATACAAACGCAAATTTGGTTACATTATCTCAAAGTGATGCTACTACTATTCAGAGAACCGTGAAAAAAACGATTAATTCTTTGAGTTCAAACAATGGATATCCAGAAATAAAAACGCCGCTCTCTTACTTTGTTCCCCCAACATTGATTGAAGGTGAGTTCTTTACTGAAAACGACGTTGTTGGTCGCTGGTATGGAAAGTCTGGTTTCAATCTCGGAACCAGCATAGGTTTAAAAATGGACGTTTCGAAAGTAGAAAATAATTTTATCGTCGAACTTTCACTTTATACTGATAAAACGATTGAAACGATACATGCTGACAAAATTCAGATTAGTGAGAATCATTTTAGTTTTGAAGTTAAAGACAAATTTAATACTATTTCGAAAGTTAATTTCGTAAAGAAAAACAACCAATTTATTGGTTTGTCTGCCGGAAAAAACAATGCTATTCGTGTTTATGACGATTGGCTGCTTTCAAAGAGCAGTGTTTTCGAAGGCATTGATCTCAAGAAAATAGAACGAAAAATAAGTACAGCTAAAAGACGTTGAGCTCGACAGGTTTTCTTTTAGCTGTTGAGTCAACGGAAATGTTTATCAAACTCAGCATACTACCGAGTATCAACTTGTGACGCGGGTGACTGCTTTTGGCCTCTATAAGTACAGAGAAAAAACATTTGTGCTTGACTCAATCTCGGACTTTGTAGCCCCTTCCTAATTAACGATCAATGTCAGCATCAATAAAATTATAACTTTTAATCTACACAAAATAGAAACGGACCAGATGTTAAAGCTGCTAGGTCTTTCACTGCATTAAAATCACCTAGCAGTCATTAATATACTATCACTGCATTACCATTTCTTCTTTTGGTTGCTCGACTAGCTCTTCGTCCGGACGTGGTTTCGCAATCCCGAAGTCTTCCAATATTGTGTATAAACAAGGTAATACAAACAAAACTAATAATGTCGAAGTCGCAATGCCAAATACAATACTGGTTGCTAGCGGAATTAAGATCTGTGCTTGCAAGGATGTTTCAAACAATAGCGGTGTCATACCTGCGATGGTTGTTACTGAAGTTAAGAGCACCGCTCTAAAACGATCATAACTGGCTTTCGCTGCAGCGTCATGAACCACCATACCTTGTTGTACACGTTTTTTTACAAACTCGACCAATAAAATAGAGTCGTTAACTACAATACCCGCAAGTGAAATAAATCCCATCATCGATGGCATGGTAAAGTTAAGCCCCATTAATAAATGCCCCCAGATGACGCCAATTAATCCTAAAGGAATGGCGATTAAAACCACAAAAGGTTCGGCATAACTTTTAAATTGGAATGACAATAATAAAAACACTCCCATCAATCCAAATATAAATGACTGCCCCATCGACTGTTGGGTGATCGCGCCATTTTTAATTTCGCCTTCTAAACTAACCTGAACTTCCGGATGATTTTTTTCGAACTCAGGCAACCAACGTTTCGTCAGGTCATTCATCACTTGTTTGGTATTATTGATTTCAATATCGATATCACCATAAACAGTAACAGTCCGTAAATTATTGATCCGACTAAGGCGAGCATAACCTCTAGTCGCTTCTATTTCTGCTACGCTAGATAAAGGAATAATTGCGCCGGTACTTGAGTTAATAATAGGAAAGTTATCAAAATCGATAAACTCATCTCTTGATTCATCTGATAACATCACAGTAATTTCAAAAGTTTCCAACTCGACGCTAGTTTCTTGAATTTTAGCGCCTTGAAATGCAGAACGTATTTGATTGGCAACCGATTGAGCATCTAATCCAAGCGCAAAAGCCCCCTCCTTCATTTTCAGGGTGAACTCTGGCTTTCCGGGTCGCAAATCATCCATTAGGTTATTGACTCCAGGATAACCTGATAACCATCTTTGCAGTTCATGAGATGCTTGCGATAGTTTTTCAAAATCTAAACCGCTCAATCTTATCTGAATAGCGCGACCACTCGGTCCTATAGCGGGCTCTTTAAAAGAAATGTTTTGTGCGGACTCAATCATACCTGCATTTTTTCGCCACAAATTAATGAAATTTTGAACTTTAGTATTTCTAACTTCTGCGGTTAAAAGATCAACGTTAATGGTGGCTAAATGAGGGCCGTTTTCAAAAGCGTCACTATTTTGGTTATAACTCACGGTGATTGCTTTTACTAATGGTTGCGATTCATTTTGAGTTAACTCAGATTTAGTTTTATCAAGAGCGTCGAGCAATTGTTTCACAACCGACTCAGTCGATTTTAATGGCGTGCCTGACGGCATTAAAATTCGAGATTGGATCATATCGCCTTCAACACTCGGGAATGCAGAAAACTTTAACACGCCAGAAATTAACATGCTCACAGAAAGAAAAAAGAGTGCTATTACACTGCCAACAAAAGCATATCGATACTGAATTGTTTTTTTAACCAACGAGAATACAATTTGTCTTAAATGTTCAAATTTCTTATTAAATGCGACCCTAAATTTTGATTCCGCTTTGTTGTGCGCGTGAGCAAGAGAATGATATAAATGGCTCGGTAAAATCAAAAAAGCTTCGACTAGCGATATAGTGATCACCGAAATCAAAACAATTGGGATCACCTTCAACACTTGACCTAAATCACCTTCAATAAATACCAAACCGATAAAAATACACAGTGTTGTTGCAAAGGATGAAGCTACGCCGCGCGCTACAGTCTTAGTTCCTTCTACCGCAGCATCTAGTGGCTTCAGTCCTTTTTTTAGCTGACTAGCAATTGATTCCGATATAACAATGGCATCATCCATCAATATCCCAAGCGCCAACAATAAAGCAACCATGGAGAGCATGTTAATCGTGATCCCTAAATGCCCAAGAATAAATGCACTCGCTAAGAAAGAAACTGGCAACCCCATAACGACCCAGAATGCATAGCGAAGGTTAAAAAATAAAAGCATTGTTAAAAACACGAGAAGCAACCCTTGCCATGCATTGGTACCCAACATATTAATTCTATCTTTTACGATACTGGTTGCATCTTGAGTCAACTCAAGTTTCACTTCATCAGGTAGAAGTAACGACTCTTCTTGAATGAATTTTTCGACCGCGGTCAACACATCTAAACTGTCATCAATCGTATTTTTATTAATTTTTAACAGCGCTGCGGGTAAACCGTTAAATTCAACTTTATCTTCTACAAATTCAAAAGTGCTGGATATTTCCGCAATATCACCCAATCGTACTTCATTACCTTGCTCCCCTTTTATGACGATTAAATCAGCTAAGTCAAAAGCATTTCTTCTTTCATCGCTAAAACGTAATTGAGTTTCGACCTGACTGGTTTCTATAGACCCAAGCGGTAAATCCAAATCTTGTTTTGTAATCAAATTCGCTAGTTCTTGTAGGTTTAATCCATAGCGGCGTAAATTAAAATTCGATACTTCTATTTTTAGTTGAGGCTGAGAAAAACCGGTAACTTCTACCAGAGGGATATTTTCCTTCTGCAACATTTTTTGTTTTATTTGTTCAGCCAGTTTTTTTAATTCTACTCGTGGAACATCTGCAGTTAATGCGACAGCCACAACATTTTGTGTACGTCCTTTTTCACTAACAACCACTTCCTCGCTTTGTTCAGGAAAATCATCAATGGCGTCAACCGCACTGTTGACGTCATCCATAAATTTTTCAAAATCTCCATTCTCCAACATTTTCACTTTCATCAAACCGAGATTTTGACGTGCTTCACAGGTTTTTTCATCGATAAAACTGATCCCATCTAACGCGTCTTCTAATGGCAAACAGATCCCCTGCTCAACATCTAATGGGCTCGCTCCGGGATAAGGCACTTTAATTTCTAGGGTGTAACTCTTAACTTCAGGGAATGTTTCGCGCTTAATGTCGGGCAGTACAGCAAGGCCCATACCGAGCAATAGCAACATTAACAAGGTCGCTGCCGTTGGATGCGATGCAAAATAGCGGATCATTGTACTTGCTCCAACCACAGATTAAGATGACTTTGTGTTTTGTCATCAGCTATCGATTCGACTAACATGCCATTAATCGCAGGAAATAGATCAGAGGTAATAATTTGATCATTTTCACTTACCCCTTCAGATAAGAGCGCTAGCTCACCTTGAGTGTGAATATTTTTAAGATTAACTCGTTCTAACCGACTATCAGAATTAACCCGATAGATTTGTTTCTGATGTAAAGCAAACCGCGGAACAGCAAGATAGGATTGTTTTTTTCCACTTAATCTGACCTGCATATAATTGCCCTCTAATAACGGCGGTCGTTTAGTCGGGTCGATGTTTTTATAGCTATCAGAAACACTCACGACCACACCTATGGTTCGACTCTGGGGATCAATATTATCGGAAATTCTTTCGACTTTAGCTTGCCATCCTTGATAAGGGCTACCGGCAATAAATACTTTGGCAGTTAAGCCTAGTGAGTCAAATAGGTCACTCATTTTTGTATCTGAAGTTAACTTTGAAAAATCAATTTTATCGCGCTCAAAACTGTTTGCGATTTGACGAAACTGGCTCACCGGAAACTGTGCGTTGATGATGACTTTATCCATGCCTGAGACATCAAATAATGACGCTCCTTGTGCCACAAATTGTTCTTGATCGACCTCAACTTGTCTTACTCTGGCATTAAAGGGTAGTTTAATTTCAGTTCGCTCAAGGTCGCGCTTGCTCTGCTCAACTTTCGCAACGGAGATCTCAATTTTTGCTTCAATGACTGCAACTTCTGAGGGTAGTGTCGTTTGTTTATTCTCAAGTTGCTGAACTTCTTGCTGTTGTTGTAAAAGATTTTGTTTCTCGCTATCAAGCTTTGATTGAGAGATAGAACCATTTCGTTTAAGTTTCTCTAATCTTTTAAATTCTTTTTCACGAATAGCCAACTTCTCAACCGCTAACTTAAGGTCAAGTTCTGTATTCTTAATGGTTAATTCTGTTTCTTTTAAGTTCGCTTGACTAGAAAGTAAATCAGCTTGGGCTTGCTTTAGACTTAGTTGATAATCGATATCGTCAATTTTAATCATCAAAGTGTCTTTGGCTAATATCGCACCTTTTTTCAATTCAGGATGAACGTACACCACTCTGCCCCGTACTTCAGCTTTTGCTTGTAAAGTCAGATCTGGCTCAACGGTACCAAAACCAGTAATTGTTGGATGAACCAGTTGTTTGGTTATTTTGATTGTACTCACTGCAACAGGGGCTTTATCCTGTGGCGTATGCTGCATTTCTGGTTGAAGCTTTATGATAATTATCGTCACTAGAATCCCAATAACTATGGCTGCGGGCATCGAAAATTTTGATTCTAATAGTTGGTTTAATAAGGTGTTTTTAATCACAAGTTTTCTCCGATGATGTTCCCATCATAAAAAGATTATAAATATGTTCGACCCACTCAGGTTGAGCCAATTCTAGGCTTTTAATTTCCCACGCTTCTTCTCGAATAGGAGTCGCAAGAAAAGGAAATACGATCGAGCCCATGAGTGAAAACGCAGCGTACTTTGGATTTAAATTCGATCTTAATCTGCCGGCGCTAATTTGCTGTTGAATTAATTGCGGTAACACCTTGGCCATTCGTTTAGGGAAACGCTCAATAAAAGCCGACTTGATCTCTGAATCTTGTTGTAAAACTTCATCATGAAGCATCAAGGCTAATCCTGGATTATGGTTTAACATTGTGAGCATGGTATGGATAAATGATTTAATTGGGTTGTCACTTTGAAAAACGGTCTTCATCTCTGCAAAGTGATGTGTCGACATTTCGTCTAATAAAGCAATAAACAGCCCTTGTTTATTGTCAAAATAATAACGGATCATGGCAGAGTTAACCCCTGCCTGCTCTCCTAACTGCCTGATTGTGATACTGCGATAGCTCTGTTTCGACAGCAAATCTGCCGCGGCAGTTATTAATTTCATTTTTTGCTCAACCTGCTTTTCAGGGTTGGCAGGGCGACCTCGACTAGCGCTTTTCATTTTAAACCCATTTAATTAATCAGCTGAGTAATTAAATAGTAAAAGCATTATTAAATCAAGTGATTTGTTCATATAAACACCAATTAGTAAAACAATAAGGAAGAATGACCAGCTAAATCAGACTGTTAAATATAGTCGTAATTGTCTAAATAACATTTTTTCCACTTGAAGCAATTTCAGGGTAAAATACCCCACAAAATAGTCGTAGATATCGCAATTAAAGGCTGAACAAGACAATGTCATCATTACAAGAGCAATTGCTAAAAGCAGGCTTAACCACCAAAGATAAAGCCACAAAAGCTAAAAGCAGTAAACGTAAACAAGCGAAAATCAACCGTAAGCATAAAATAGAAACGATTGATGAAAATAAAGAAGCGGCGAAATTAGCGCAACAAGAACAAGCAGAGCGCGCCAGAAAGCTAAATCAAGAAAAAAATGCTGTGGCTGAAGAAAAAGCGATTATCGCTCAGATCAAACAGCTCATCGAAGTGAATAAACAGCCGTTGGGTAAACCAACCGTCACTTTCAATTTTTCAGATCAAGGCGCAATCAAAAAACTTGAAGTCTCGAACGAAATACATAAACACTTAACCAATGGTTTATTGGCTGTGGCCAGATTGGCAAATGACTACTCATTGGTTCCAAAAGCCATCGCAGAGAAGGTCAACCTTCGTTCGGCAGATTTTATCGTTATTCTGAACGAAAAAATCGAATCAGAAGAACTAGATGAATATGATCCCTATGCCGATTATCAGATCCCAGACGATCTGATGTGGTAACAAATTAAAACCAATTACGACATTATCAAACAATTAATTATTAAAAAACTTATATATTGAATTCGGAGTAACAAATGTCTCAATCTCGTCACTGTAAATTATTGATCCTTGGGTCAGGCCCAGCCGGTTATTCTGCTGCTGTTTATGGCGCTCGTGCTAACCTAAACCCAGTGATCATCACAGGCATGGAAAAAGGCGGTCAACTGACTACCACTACCGATGTCGATAATTGGCCTGGGGATGTAGAAGGATTACAAGGACCTGAACTGATGGAGCGTATGGAAAAGCACGCACTGCGTTTTGGTACTGAAATCATTTTTGATCATATTCACACCACTGATTTAAGTAAACGCCCTTTCACATTAACCGGCGATCAAGGCACCTACACTGCTGATGCACTTATCATAGCAACTGGTGCTTCTGCGATGTATTTAGGACTAGAGTCAGAAGAAGCATTTAAAGGCAAAGGCGTTTCAGCTTGTGCAACTTGTGATGGATTCTTCTACCGCAATAAACCTGTCGCAGTTATCGGCGGTGGTAACACTGCAGTTGAGGAAGCGCTCTATCTTTCTAATATTGCTTCAGAGGTTCACCTGGTTCATCGCCGCGACTCACTACGCAGTGAAAAAATTCTTCAAGATCACATAAAAGAAAAAGCTGAAAACGGCAATATCACCATTCATTGGGATAATACTTTAGAAGAAGTAGTCGGCGATAACATGGGCGTTACCGGATTAAAAATAAAAAGCACTAAAGATGACTCTATCAGTGAACTCACAGTCGATGGCGTTTTTATCGCTATCGGCCACAAACCCAACACCGATATATTTGCTGGTCAAGTTGAAATGGAACATGGCTATATTACGGTTAATAGTGGTATCAAAGGTAATGCAACAGCGACTAGCGTTGAGGGTGTTTACGCTGCAGGTGACGTAGCCGACCAAATTTATAAACAAGCAATTACTTCAGCTGGTGCAGGATGTATGGCTGCGCTGGACGCTGAAAAATTCTTGGATGCTCAGGGGTAAGAATAAGCATAAATAATAAGGGCGCATATAATGCGCCCATAATTAAAC
>Ga0114899_1000825_pt1 | contig 20174 bp, 20 predicted proteins | sample MalvireepMed_215_FD_83497 | JGI IMG/M metagenome (GOLD analysis project Ga0114899, IMG submission 83497) | Marine viral communities from the Global Malaspina Expedition - Malaspina viral metaG DeepMed_215 | ecosystem: Environmental > Aquatic > Marine > Oceanic | place: Mediterranean Sea...
CCATGGAGCAGGGCGAAAAATTGCATCCGGGCTACAGCAAGATGATCGACAACGGCATCAGCGTCTGCTGGTCGAAAGTGCCGTATCTGTTCGGTTGCGCGCCGGAATGGTCGGACGAGGCGCGCAAGACGCACTATCCGGTGCTGCGTCAGGCTGAAGGGCGGCATTATCTGGTGGGCGACCAGATGAGCTACCACTCGGGCTGGCAGGAGGGGGCCGTGTACTCTGCGCACAGCGTGATCGACATGATCCACCGTCGCGTCCATGCCTGAGCGGCGGACGCATTTCGAAAAGGGACCTCGCAATGAACAAGTTTCAGTCACTGACCGTGTTCGCCGCTGCGCTGGCGCTGGCGGCCTGTTCACCTCCTCCGACAGACCCCGAGAAATCGGTGGATTCCGACATGGCGACGGCGCCGAAAGCCGAAGTCAAGCGCTACCCGATTCCGGGTTCGGATTTTCCGATCGCCAACGCCGTTGAAGTTCCGGCTGAAACGACGCTGGTGTTCCTCAGCGGCAAGACTCCGGCACCGGCCAAGCCGGACGCCGAGAAGTTCAGCGCCGAGTTCTGGGGCGATACCGAGACCCAGACCGTGTCGGCGCTGACGCGCATTCAGGAAACCCTGGCCGGCATGGGCCTGAACATGGGCGACGTGGTGAAGATGCAGGCGTTTCTGGTTGGCGTTCCGGAAGCCGACGGCATGCTCGACTTCGACGGTTTCATGGCCGGCTATACGCAATTCTTCGGCGGCGAAGCGCAAGCCAAGCTGCCGGCGCGCACCACCGTGCAAGTTGCCGGTCTCGCCGCGCCGGGCATGCTGGTCGAGATCGATGTGATCGTGGCCAAGCCCTGATTGCGAAAGGCAGAAGCCAGGAATTAGCAGCTTTTATTGGGACTTTCTTTGCATCTTTGCGCGAGACCAAGCCTTGGACCGCCAAACCCTAGTAGTCCTTCCATGAGAAGACGACGGATATGAGGTGTGAGCCGAATCGGTGAGTGCCTCCTTCTCCCTCCGGGAGAAGGGTCGGGGATGAGGGCGCTCGGTGCCCATTTGTACGCCGAGACCGCCTGTGGCGGGCGCCCTCACCCCAGCCCTCTCCCGGAGGGAGAGGGAGAAAATTGTCCTTGGAAATAGCCGCAACAACTGTCAAGTGGGTGGACTACTAGTGCGTATGTCCACTCGCGCCATGCAGGTGCGGACGGCCGAACAGGGCATGCAGGATCACGCCAGCGACGAAGGCTTCGAACCAGACCCAGTGGCGGGTACCGAGCATCGCTTCCAGCGACAAGCCGATCAGGTAGCCGATCACCGTGCCCACGCCCATGGCGATCAGCACGACGCTTGCTACGCGATGGCCGAAATCCGGAGCCAGCAGCCACCACACGCCAGCGCCGATCGGCAGTGTATGCAGCACTACGGCGGCCGGCAGGCCCCAGCCGTGTGCGGCATCGGCCACCACGGCGCCGTCCGCCAGGGTATGCAGGGTGAGACCGAATACCGCCAGGGCGATCGCGGCCACATGCGCCTGCCGCTGATGGCGTGAGAAAGCGCGTTCCAGCGCATTGGGCCCGAACAGGCCGAGCACCGCGAACGCCAGACTGGGCAGGCCGCCCTCGTTCCAGGCGTGCGGCACGAACTCCAGCAGTACCAGGATCACCACCAGCGCCAGCACCACCCGATCGGCGATTTCCGCCAGACCGGGGCGCCGTCTCGCCCAAGCGTACAACACCGGTCCCAGGGCCAGGGCAAACAGGGTGGCGATCAGAAACGGCATCGAAGCGGAGTCCGGTTTTTCTTTTTTGAGGCCTCGAACCAGGTTCGGCCTGCGTGCGGAGAATCGGCGGATCACGAGGGCCGTCACTGGACGGCCGGCGAGGGGCCGTTAGGATACGCGTAAGCCCGAGCCGCGCCCATACCTTGAACAAGACCCTGCGTTGGTCGCTTCCCCTGCTGCTGGTGGTTCTTGCTCTGGTCTGGTGGTGGCAGCAACCAGACCGTTACGACTACGCAGCGGCGTTCGAGGATCTCGCACGCCGGCAGCCGCAGATCGTGTCCGTTCCGGCACTGGCGGGCGCCGATGCCGAGCGCGTGGCGGTGCTGCTGGGCCCGCCGACGCAGTGCGAGCGCAGCGCCTATGGCGAGAACTGTCGCTATCGTACGGCCAATGCCGACATTGCCTTCATCGACGGCAAGGCTGACTGGATCACGCTGTCCGGCTTTGATGACGTCAAGCCCGGCGCCGAGGCGCTGGCCTTGTTGGGGCTGGAGCCGGCGCCGGCGGATTCGCAATCCGATACCGAAATGCGTTGGCAGGACACCCAGGGACTGCGCGAAATCCTGTTGGTCCACAACGCCTCCGAGATTCGGTATGTCCGAATCAAGACGAGCACGCCCTGACGATGACACAGTCTTCAAGCCGCTTCGCTCCGTGGCTGCTGTTGTGCGGTCTGGGTGTCGTGCAGGCGGCGCATGGCCTTGAACTGCGTCGCATTACGCCGGCCGGAAGCGATGTCGACGCCGGCCAGCAGATCACCCTGAGCTTCGACCGCGACGTGGTGCCGCTGGGACGCATGGAACGCACGGCGGATGAGGTTCCGGTCACGATCCGCCCGGCCGTACCCTGCGAATGGCGATGGCTGGACCCGAAGGTACTGGCCTGCCAGCTGCCGCGCGACGCGCATCTGCTTTCAGCCACGCGCTACACCGTGGAACTCGGCGCGGACCTCGCAGCCGAGGACGGTACGCGGCTCGCCAAGAGCGTGAGCCATGAATTCGTCACCGCCCGGCCCACGGTGCGCTACGCTTCGTCCGGCGGCTGGGCCTCGCCGACACAGCCGGTAGTGCGGGTCCGGTTCTCGCAGCCGGTGACGGCGGCCTCGGTGGCGGCGAGCCTGCGTTTCGGCGATGTGGCGGTGACGGTCGAGCCCAGCCTGTTCGACGCGCGCACGCCGTTCTACACGCCTGATGGCGAGGCGCGTGAGCAATGGTCGGTTTATCCCGATGCGCCCTTGCAGGCGGACCGTGATTACGCCTTGCGCGTGCTACCCGGCCTGCGTTCCGCGTTCGGAGCCGAACCAGGCGTGGAAAGCCGCCGGATCACCAGTTTGAATAGTTTTCCGGCGTTCCAGTGGCGCGGTTTCAGCTGCACGGTCGACGGCAAGCGCAAGACCTTCGGGCCGGGTGCCTCGCCGCCGGCCTGCGAGCCACTGTCTCCGATCCGGCTCGAATTCTCGTCGCCGGTGGCCGCGGCGGCGGTCGGCAAGGCGATCACGGTGTCGCCCGATCCGCTGGCCGGGCGCGGTGATTTCGACGCCTGGGCGGCAGCCGACGAGCAGGTCGAACTGCGCCGCTACAACCGCGCGGACGAAAGCTATTCGGTGACCCTGCCGTATCCGTGGAAGGCGGCGACGCAGTACCGCATCACGCTGGACGCCACGCTCGAGGACGGATTCGGTCGTCCGCTGGCGGCACCGGTGGAATTGAGCCTGCAGACCGGGCACCGCGACCCGGCGCTGCATTTGCAGCATCCGCAATCGGTCGTAGAACAGGGCATCGATTCCGAGCTGCCGCTGGTGGTGACCAATCTCGACCGCATCGACATCCACTATGACCGGCTGACGGCCCAGGGGCTGGACATTGCGCAGACCACGCAACGCGTGATCGAAGGGCCGCGCGACATCGCCTACGCGGTTGAAGCCGGTGTGCGCGATCTGCTCGATGGCCGTTCCGGCGCCTTGCGCGGCAGCTTGCGGACCCGCCCGCAGACCACGCCGCCGGACCGCGACGCGCCGGAATTCTTTGCCGAGGTCACGCCCTGGCAGCTGCACCTCAAGCTCGGTCACGACAACGCGCTGGCCTGGGTCAGCGATCTGCAGACCGGCGCTCCGGTGGTGGATGCCAAGGTCGAAATCTATCCGGCGGTGCTGGCACGGCTGGCGCCGGCGGCGAATTCCGCGCCGGCGAGTGCGCAGACCGACGGGCAGGGTCTGGCCTGGCTGCCGGGTACGCGCGAGCTTGATCCCGAGCTTGAGCATCTGGGCTGGAGTGCCGACGAGCCGCTGATGGCGCGTGTAACGAAAGGCGAGGACATCGCCGTACTGCCGCTGGACTACGACTTCAGGGTCGACGTCTATCGCGCATCGAACTACCAAATCAGCAGCTGGCAGCGGCGCCGCAATGGCCATCTGCGCGCCTGGGGCACCACGGCGCAGGGCGTCTATCGTGCCGGTGACCGCATTCAGTACAAGCTGTACGTGCGCGACGCCGCCGGCAGCGGCCTGTCGGCGGCGCCCGAGACGCGCTACGCGCTGCGCGTGTTCGATCCGACCAACAGCGTGGTGCATGAACGCGACACCGTGAGGCTGGATGCCTACGGCGCCGTGCATGGCGATTTCAAACTGCCGCCGCAGGCCGCGGTGGGCTGGTATCGCTTCGAGCTGGAAGTGGGCGAGGGCGACGTCACGGAGACCTTGCAGCCCCTGCGCGTGCTGGTCTCGGATTTCACGCCGGCCAGCTATCACGTATCGACCGAACTGGCGGCGTCGAGCGCGAAGCCGCAGCAGATCCTGGAAGCGCGCCTCAGCGCCAGCCTGCACGGCGGCGGCCCGTATGGCGAAGCGCCGGCGCGCATCACCGCGCGCATCACGCCGCAGGCCTTCGAACCCGAGACGCCGCAGACCTTCGGTTTTGAGTTCGACAGTGATGATGGCGCGGCGCGTGACGTGATCGTGCTGCCGGCGCGGGAAGGCCGCACCGACGTCAACGGCGCCTTCGCCACGCCGCTGGACGTGCCGGACGGCGGCATCGCCTACGGACGCCTCATCACCGAAGCGTCGGTACGCGATGATCGCGGTCGCAGCATCGCGTCCACCGCCAGCATTCCGTACACGGCCCGCGACCGCCTGATCGGCCTGCGCTATCGCGGCTGGTTGCTCGATGCCGGCAAGCCGGCGTCGGTGGACTGGTTGGTGGTGGATACAGTCGGCCGGCCGGCCGCCGGTTCGCCGAGCTACATCAAGGTGGAGCGTGAGCAGACCGGCGTCGCGCGCGTGCTCGGGCCGGGCAACGCATATCTACCGCAGTACACCCGCGAATGGATCGAAGTCGCAGTGTGCAAGGGCCGCTCCGCCGCAACCGCCACCCGCTGCGGTTTCACCCCGGATGAAGCCGGCAGCTACCGCATCACCGCGATGGTGCGAGACACCGACGACCGTCTGCAGCAGACCCGGCTGTACCTGTACGCACGCGGCCCGCAATACGTGGTCTGGGAGGAGCGGCCCGACCTGTCGCTGGAACTCTCGCCGGAGCAGGCCGCCAATGCCGTTGGCGACACCGCGCGCTATCTGGTCAAGAACCCGTATCCGGGCGCGCAGGCGCTGGTCAGCGTGGAACGCTATGGCGTGCTCGACGCCTGGGTGCAGACGCTTGAAGGCAATACGCCGGTGATCGAAATTCCGGTGAAGCCCGATTATCTGCCGGGTGCCTATGTCTCCGTGGTGGTGCTGTCGCCGCGTGCCGCGCCGCCGCCCAAGGACGGTCCGGACCTCGGCAAGCCGACGTTTCGCATGGGCTACGCGCAACTGCCGGTGTCCGATCCCTACAAACGGATCGATGTGAAGGTCATGCCGCAGGCCGAGCGCTATCGCCCCGGAGACCGTGTGAACGTAAGTCTGGCCGCGCGACCGCATCAGGCCGGTGCCGCCTTGGCGCCGGTGCAATACGCGGTCGCGGTGCTCGACGATGCCGTGTTCGACCTGATCCAGGGCGGCGAGGACTACTTCGATCCCTATGACGGTCTGCTGCAGCTCGACCCGCTGGATCTCAACAACTACGGGCTGCTGACGCGACTGATCGGCAGTCAGAAGATCGAGAAGAAGGGCGCCAGTCCGGGCGGTGATGGTGGTGCCGCGTTGTCGCTGCGGTCCGTCGAGAAGTTCGTGGCCTATTGGAACCCGGCGCTGGATGCCGACGCGCAGGGTCAGGCCCATTTCGAATTCGAGGCGCCGGACAATCTGACGAACTGGCGCGTGCTGGCCCTGGCCGTCACAGCGCAGGACCGGCTCGGCCTCGGCAGTGGCAAGCTCGCGGTGTCCAAGGACATCGAGCTGCGCCCGGCGATGCCCAACCAGGTGCTGGGTGGGGATCGTTTTCGCGCTGGCTTTACCGTGCTCAACCGCACCCAGGCCACGCGCGAGCTGCCGGTGTCGATCCAGGCCAGCGGCGCCGCGCAGGCGCAGACGCAGGAGACGGTATCGCTGGCGCCGTTCGAGCGGCGCACGGTCTATGTCGATGTCGCGGTCGATACCGATGACAACCTCGCCGGCACGATCGAATTCGAGGCGCAGGCCGGCAGTGGCAATGATGGCGATGCGCTGCGCCACAGCGTGGCGGTGAAGCCGCGCCGTCCCACGGCCACGGCGGCCGACTACGGCCTGCTCGAAGCCGGGAACACCCAGGTGCCACTGCAGACGCCGGCGCCGGTCCTGGGCGGGGAATTCAGCCTGCAACTGTCGCCCAGCGTGCTCGGCAATGTCGATGGCGCCTTCGAGTACGTGCGTGACTATCCCTATCTGTGCTGGGAGCAACGCATCACCAAGGCGGTGATGGCGGCGCAGTACCTGCGACTCAAACCGTATCTCGATTTCGAATGGCCGCAGGCCGAACAACTGATCCGCGACACCCTCGACAACGCTGCCTCGTTCCAGACCGGGGACGGCGGCATGGCGTTCTGGGTGCCGGAAACCCGATACGAAAGCCCTTATCTCAGTGCCTACAGCTTGCTGGCGTTCGGCTGGCTCAAGCAGGCCGGCTTCGAAGCACCGGCCACCGTGCGCGACAAGCTGATCGACTACAACCAGAGCCTGCTGAAGAAGGACTTCGGTTACGGCTCACTGGATGCACGTTCCACCGTGCGCGCCGTCTCGCTGGCCGGGCTCAAGGGCTACGGCAAGCTCAGCGCCGCCGATGTGACGCGCTTCGAACCGCAACTGCCGCGCATGAACCTGTTCGGTCAGGCAATGATGTTGCAGGCGGCCACCGGTCTCAGTGCGCCGACGGCGCAGCGCGCGCGCGAACTGCTGCTGTCGCGCGCCGACCAAAGCGCCGGCCGCTTGTGGCTGCGCGACGAACCGGCGAACTGGGCAGCGTCGCTGCTGGGCAGCGACAACCGCAGCAACTGCGCCGCGCTGACGGCGCTGCTCGCCAGCGAGGCGACGGACAGCGAACTGCCGTTCAAGCTGGCACGCGCGGTGACCCAGGCGCGCAAGCGCAGCACGCACTGGTACAACACGCAGGAGAACGTCTGGTGCAGCAAGGCCCTGGCCGACTACGCCGAGCGCCACGAGTCCGGCCCGCTGGCGCTGGACATCGTCGCGCAGCTTGGTGACACCGATCTCGGCAAGGCACGGCTGGACGATCGCAAGGCGCCTCCGAGCCTGCTGCGCGCGCCGCTGGAAGCGTCCGATGAGCCGCATCGGCGTGACCTGAACATCGATGCCCGCGGCGAAGGGCGGGCCTATTTCGCGGCCCGGATGCGTTACGTCGAACCCGATGAGGCGGTAATACGCAGCAATGCCGGCTTCGAGATCCGTCGCCAGTACGCCCGGCGCGACGGCGACAACTGGGTGGTGATGCAGCCGCCGTATCAGCTCAATCGCGGCGATCTGGTGCGCGTCACGGTCAATGTCTCGGTGCCGGCCACCCGGTTCTTCGTGGTGGTGGACGATCCGGTGCCGGGTGGCATCGAGCCGGTCAACACCCAGCTGGCAACCGCCTCGACCGAGGATGCCCGCAGCGACGAGCGCAATGGCTATCCGTATCCGTTCTATCACCGTGAACTGCGCTTCGATGCGGTGCGCCACTACGCGGATACGCTGGTCGCCGGCAGCTACCAACTGCAATGGACCGGCCAGGCGGTCGCCGAAGGCGATTTCGCGGTGGCGCCGCCGCGCGTGGAGGCGATGTACGACCCGGACATCTTCGGCACCGATGTCGGCGCGCGTATGAGTGTGGGCGCAGGCGCACCATGAGTGGCACCCGCCGAAACCCAACGGTCGTGCCACCAGAGGCACCCCGAAAAATGAATCCTGCGCTGGGCATGGCCGCCCTCTCCCCACCACCCGCTCCGCGGGCGGTCCTCCGCTCTCCCACTTCGTGGGCGAGGGGCAGTGGACTCGCTGCGCGAGATTCGAATCAAGGAGCATTACTGATGGCCGAATCCAGTCGATTTCACTGGGACGATCCGCTGCTGATCGAAGACCAGCTCAGCGCCGAGGAGCGCCTGATCCGCGACAGCGCACGCGCCTACTGCGAGGGCCGCCTGATGCCGCGGGTGAAGGAGGCGTTCCGTCACGAAAGCACCGATCCCGCGATCTTTCGTGAAATGGGTGAGCTGGGCCTGCTCGGCATGACGATTCCGGCCGAATACGGCGGCGGCGGTCTCGGCTACGTCAGCTACGGCCTGGTCGCTCGCGAGGTCGAGCGCGTCGATTCCGGATTCCGGTCCATGCTCAGCGTGCAATCCTCGCTGGTGATGGTGCCGATCTTCGAGTTCGGCACCGAGGCGCAGAAGCGCAAGTACCTGCCGAAGCTCGCCACCGGCGAGCTGATCGGCTGCTTCGGCCTCACCGAGCCCGACCACGGTTCCGACCCGGACGGCATGGCCTCACGCGCCCGCAGCGTGGCCGGCGGCTACCGGCTCAGCGGCAACAAGATGTGGATCACCAATTCGCCGATCGCCGATGTGTTCGTGGTCTGGGCCAAGGACGATGCCGGCAAGATTCGCGGATTCATCCTCGAAAAGGGGATGGACGGCCTCAGCGCGCCGGCGATCCACGGCAAGGTCGGCCTGCGCACCTCGATCACTGGCGAGATCGTGATGGACGAGGTGTTCGTGCCGGAAGACAACATCTTCCCGGAGGCGCGTGGTCTGCGCGGGCCGTTCACCTGCCTCAATTCGGCGCGCTACGGCATCGCCTGGGGCGCGCTCGGTGCCGCCGAATTCTGCTGGCATGCCGCGCGCCAGTACACGTTGGAGCGCAAACAGTTCGGTCGCCCGCTGGCCGCCAACCAGCTCATTCAAAAGAAACTGGCGGACATGCAGACCGAAATCACGCTCGGCCTGCAGGCCTGCCTGCGCCTGGGCCGACTCAAGAACGAAGGCGGCGCCGCGCCCGAGATCACGTCCCTGCTCAAGCGCAATTCCTGCGGAAAGGCGTTGGACATCGCCCGCATGGCGCGTGACATGCACGGCGGCAACGGCATTTCCGACGAGTACGGCGTGATCCGCCACGTCGTCAATCTGGAAGTCGTGAACACCTACGAAGGCACGCACGACATTCACGCCTTGATTCTGGGACGCGCGCAGACCGGCATCGCCGCGTTCTGAGCACGAACCGATGTGCCCGCGCCGCGCCGGATTCATCTGCGCGGCGGGCACCGGGTGAAATGCTGGTGCCTGTCCTGTTCCGGTCAGGGGGCAGCGGCACTTGCAGGCAAGGCCCGGAGGAATGTTCGATGAGCGGACGCAAAGGCGTCGGCGGTGGTTCGCGCAAGGTCGTCTACGCGGCGCTGGCCGGAAACCTGATGATCGCCGTGACCAAGTTCGTGGCGGCGTCCATCACCGGCAGTTCGGCGATGCTCAGCGAAGGCGTGCACTCGCTGGTGGATACCGGTAACCAGGCGCTGCTGCTGTACGGCATGCATCGCGCCGCAGTGCCGGCGACGTCCGAGCACCCGATGGGGCACGGCCGCGAAATCTATTTCTGGAGCTTCATCGTCGCCCTGCTGATCTTCTCCCTGGGCGCCGGCGTGTCGATCTACGAAGGCATCATTCACCTGCTCGATCCCGAGCCCAGTGAAAGTCTGCTGATCGCCTATGTCGTGCTCGGATTCTCGTTGATCTTCGAAGGCTTTTCATGGCTCGTGGCGCTGCGCGAGGTCCGCGCCGCCAAGGGGTCGCTGGGCTATTTCGAAGCGGTGCGCCGGAGCAAGGACCCGACCACGTTCACCGTGCTGTTCGAGGATACCGCGGCCCTGCTGGGCTTGCTGATCGCGCTGATCGGGATCACCGCGGCGCACCTGCTTGACATGCCGGAGCTCGACGGCATCGCATCCATCGGCATTGGATTGGTCCTGGCGATCGCGGCGATCCTTCTGGCGCGCGAGACCAAGGGCCTACTGATCGGCGAGGCGGCGTTTCCGCATGTGCAGGAGGCGTTACTGCGTATCGCCGCTGACGATGCAGCGGTGCACCGCGCCAACGGTGTGATCACCCTGCAGTTCGGCCCCAGGGAAGTGTTTGCGGCGCTCAGTGCCGAGTTCGAGGACGGGCTGAGCACACAGCAGATCGAAGCTTGCGTGAAGCGGCTGGAGGCGCGGATCAAGGCGGCGCACCCTGAGGTCGCCGTGCTGTTCATCAAACCGCAGACCGCAGCGACCTGGCACACCCGCATCGACACACCCGGCCCGGAAGGCGGGCCGCCGGGCCTTGACGGACAAGCTCAATGATCTGCGTTTCGCATGCGAGACAGTGGAGGGGAGCATCTTGGACGTAGCGCCAAGATTCCGCGATTGACGAAACCCCCGACGCACCGCAAACTTGTACTGTTTACGGTACATGTTAATTTCATGCGAGTGGTCAATTTCTCCGAGGCGCGCAAAGGTCTCAAAGCGGTTATCGACGGCGTTATCGATGACGCCGACTACACCATCATTTCACGCCGAGACGCCCCTGACGCTGTGCTGATGTCCCTCGACACCTTCAACAGCATCATGGAAACCGCACACCTGCTCGGCTCATCCGCCAATGCGGCGCATTTGGCGGAATCGATCGCGCAGCATCAACGCGGGCAGATCATTCAGAAACCGCTGACGGATGATTGAAAGCCTTTCGTGGACGCTGGCGGCCTGGAAGGATTATGAGTACTGGCAGGTTCAGGACAAGAAGACGCTCAAGCGGATCAATAAACTGATCCGCGACACCATGCGCGAACCGTTCGAAGGAATCGGAAAGCCCGAACCGTTGCGCGAAAGCCTCAGTGGATTCTGGTCGCGCCGAATCGATGAAAAAAATCGTCTGGTCTATGCCGTGGACGAAAGCGCCCTGACACTCATTTCGTGCCGATACCACTATTGAACGGTGGGGGTCATTTTAGGCGCAGCCTGTTGGTTCGCTTTCAGGCCCGTCGCTCTCCCGGTGGGTGAGTGGTTCCCGGCGCGCCTGCGCGCAGTTTGGGGCCACACTCCCAACGGGATCAAAACGCAGTGCCCGAGCGGTCCTTTATTCCGACTCGCGGATACGGCACGCGAGCGCAGCGCGTGACGTGAGTGCCAAAGCCGGGCCGCGTCAGCGGCAAAACAAGCCTGACGAACAACCACGGCCCCCACGATGTCAAGGTCGTCGCATGATCGTCATAACTTCACGAAATATCTAGAAAAACCTCGTTTCCCCGGTCTTTTCGGAAACGAAGATTTCGCACTTTAACAATCAATGAGTTGCCGGGATATTCGCTGAAAAAGCGAGACCATCAGCGTTTCACATGTGAAACGGTTTGGCCGGCGCTTACGGCAACCCGATCGTATTTCCTGTAGCTGCTGAAACACACGCGCATGTACTTTTCTCATCGTCCTTGCGCCCCGGTTTATTGGGGGTACGATAATTCTTGTGAGAATCGAATTCGACCTGGTCAAGAGCGAAGCCAACCGTGCCAAGCATGGCGTCGAATTGGCGGCCGCAGCAGGTCTGGAATGGGACACGGCCATGATCTGCTGGACACCCGCAAGAACTACGGCGAAGACCGTGAGTGCGGCATCGGCTATATCGGCCTGACGCTCTACTTCGTCGCCTTCGTTGACCGCGACGAAACCCGCCGCATCATCAGCCTGCGCAAGGCCAACCGAAAAGAGGTGAAACGCTATGCCGAAGCTTAAAGTCGGGACTGTGGTCCCCACCGTGGCCGAAGACAAGGCCATCAGCACCGCTGCGCGCCGCGACCCGGATGCCAAGCCCTTGACCGATGCGCAATGGAAGGCCGTATCGCCGACGGCCCGCCTGGGCCGGCCACCCAAAGCCGCGCCGAAAGAGGCCGTGAAGCTGCGCCTTGACCCCGACGTGTTGGCGGTGTTGCGAGCCACCGGCCCCGGCTGGCAGACGCGCGTCAACGCGATCCTGCGAGAGCGGTTCGCGCTGTAACGGCCGTGCGCACTGACCGACGCAATGCCAGAACTCGACTTCAGTCAAGCAAAGCGTGGCGCGCTCATTAGCCAAATTGCGCGAGGTCCTGCGCCAACAGCTCAAAGTCGCCTAAGTCCGTTTCACATGTGAAACGGGGGAGGGGGTCAATTTAGGCGCAGGGCCTCTGCGACCTCGACTAGGCGAATAGATCGAGCTGGCCAGCCTGTGCCGCAGCGCTGTAGTTCACCCGATAGCTGAGCCTAACCCGTGGCGCCGGCACATTGCGCCAGCGCACCACGCAACTCGCGTTAGCTTCGCGACGATCCAGCCCCAGAGTTTTTTCCACATCACGCGCTCTCCCGGTGGGTGAGTGGTCCCCGGCGCGCCTGACTCGCGAGTTCTCACACGTGCGTGACGAGTGCGGGGCCTGCGACGACCTGGATCCCGCCCCGCGCCCCACATTCCACGAGATTCGCTCGCTGGGCGTGCACCTCTACGAGAAGGCCGGATTCAGCCGCGAATACATCATGGCGCTCAGTGGCTACGCCACCGAAGCGATGTTCGAAAGGTATCGAAAAGACACATGAAGAAAAAAGCCCCGCCGTGTCGAGGCGGGGCTTCCCAGGGTGCTCGGATAGCGCAAGCAATCCGGGTCATTCCCTACATATTCACTACAAATTCCCTACATCGCGCAAAGCGCTTGTAAGTCATTGAATTGTTAGGCGCGATTGGACTCGGCCACGCGCTTGTCGCGTGACGTAAGTGCCGTTGAAAAGCCGCGTCAGCGGCCAGACGATGAAGAACGAACAACCACGACCCGGAGGGTCGTTGGTGAGAGTCCAAGGTCTGGGCGCAACAAAAAAGCCTCCAGAATTCTGGAGGCTTCATTGAAATTGGTAGGCGCGATTGGACTCGAACCAACGACCCCCACCATGTCAAGGTGGTGCTCTAACCAGCTGAGCTACGCGCCTGCTGTTTTGCAGGGGCGGCACTTTAAATGAGCGGCGGTGCGCTTGCAATCCTTTTGTTGCCGGTGTCCATGCCGGTTTCCGCGGGCATCGGTATCGATTTTGCCTGTCGGAACCGTGCAGTGAGTCTTCGGCACTGTGGATCCGGACGGCGTCTTCACACCCATCTGTTCCGCGGGCAAGCGAGCGAAGCTGCCGAGAGGGGTAACGCTGCATGAGACTTCGATCGGCAACTTGAGGCGACACGTACCCCTCGGGAACGGTAAAGTCTGGAGACGGCACCGCCGTGAGGAGAGAAAGCCTGGTGAGCCGGGCTGATCGCAGCTTCGGACGCGATCACATTCGCGGGATATCCATTGCGACCTAGGAACAAAGAACGCATGAACCACGCGCTGTGGCTGGCTTTGGTGCTGGCCCTGTTCTGGCTCGGCTTATCCGGGCACTACACGCCGCTGCTGCTGGCTTTCGGAGTGGCATCGATCGCATTGGTGGGCTGGCTGGCCCACCGGATGGATATCGTCGATTCGGAAGCGCAGCCGCTCCGACCGAGCCTGGCGGCGCCGCGTTACTGGCTGTGGCTCGCCGGTCAGATTCTGATTTCGGCCGTATCCGTCGCGAAGTGCGTCTGGACACCGCGCCTGCCGATTGATCCGGCCGTTGCCGAAATGAAGGCGGAAGGCCTGTCTCCTTTGCAGCAGGCCACCTACGCCAATTCGATCACGCTGACGCCGGGTACGCTGGCTCTGGCAATCCGCCGTGGCTCCATCGCCGTGCACGCGCTCAATCGGGGTGATCTGGAGGAGCTGCGCAAGGGGGCGATCGTGGCGCAGGTGCGCAAGCTGGAGGTCAGCTGATGTTCGTCGCTGCGCTGCTGGCGGTGCTGGCGTCGATGGTTCTGGCGCTGACGCGGGCGCTGGTCGGGCCGACACTCTATGATCGGATTCTGGCAATCAATATCTTCGGCACGAAGACGGTGCTCCTCATCGCGGTGGCCGGTTTCGTCGCGGGGCGTCCCGATTTCCTTGATATCGCCCTGGTCTACGCGCTGATCAATTTTGTGGGAACGATTGCGGTGATGCGCTTGTCGCACTACGGCGACCTCGGGGCCGCGGACGAGGAGGGGGTGTTGTGAGTCTTGAGGCGGCGCTGGACATTGCCAGTGGATGTACCTTGCTTGTTGGAAGCCTTTTCGTGGTGTCGGGCGGTGTCGGTTTGCTGCGCATGCCGGATTTCTTTTCACGCACCCACGCCGCCAGTCTCACCGATACCGCGGGTGCGGGTCTGATCCTGTTGGGACTGCTGTTTCAGGTGGAGGACTTCGCACAGGGCTTGCGACTTGCCTTGATTGCCCTGTTTCTGCTGTTTACCGGACCGACAGCCACGCATGCGCTGGCCAGTGCGGCGCTGGGTGACGGTCTCAGTCCGTGGACGCGCAAATCCGGGGGGCGGCGATGAGCGGATTCTTCTACGTCGACCTGATTTTGTTCGCGATCCTGACGGTCACCGCCATCACGATCGCGCAGCTACGACACCTGTATGCGGCGGCCATGCTGTCCGGTCTGTTCAGTCTGGTGTGCGCGTCGATCTTCGTGCTGCTCGACGCGGTTGACGTCGCATTCACCGAAGCGGCAGTCGGGGCCGGTATCACGACGGTCCTGTTTCTCAGTGCCCTGGCGCTGACCAATGCGCGTGAACGCTTCACACCGCGCCGGCTCGGCCTGCCGGCGCTGATCGTGGTCACGATCACCGGCGCAACCCTGATCTACGCCTCGCAGGATCTGCCCGTTGTCGGCTCCCTGGATTCGCCGGTGCAGACGCATCCCCTGAAGTCGGTCTATCTGGAGGAATCGGTGCAGGAGACCGGGATTCCGAATGTGGTCACTACGGTACTTGCGAGCTATCGCGGCTACGACACCATGGGCGAGGTTGCGGTGATTTTCACTGCCGGGATCGGTGTGTTGCTGCTGCTGGCGAGAACCCGCAAGCCTCGTTCGGAGGCCGGCAGGTTATGATGGAGAACGATCATCTGGTATTGCGGGTCGTCAGCAAGATCATGATGCCGTTCATTCTGCTGTTCGCGCTGTATGTGCAGTTTCACGGTGACTATGGCCCCGGTGGCGGCTTCCAGGCCGGTGCGATCTTCGCCGCCGGCATGATTCTCTACGGGCTGGTGTTCGGGCTCGACCGGGCACGCAAGGTACTGCCGTGGAAGGCCTTGATGTTCCTGATCCCGCTGGGGCTGCTGATCTATATCGGCGTCGGCGTGGTCAGCCTGCTGCTGGGCGGACGGTTTCTGGATTACGACACGCTCAATCCGCATCACCCGCACGCCGGCCAGCATCTCGGCATTCTGCTGGTGGAGGCGGGTGTGGGCATCACCGTTGCGGCGGTTCTCACCGCCGTCTTCTATGCATTTGCGGGACGGGGTGTGAAGCAATGAGTCTGGCGGGGCACTACAATTTCTGGATCGTCATCGTGTTGATGATGATCGGTCTCTACACCGTGATCAGCCACGGCAATTTCATCAAGAAATTGATCGGACTGAACCTGTTCCAGGTCTCGGTGTTCATGCTCTACATCAGTCTCGGCGCCGTCGTCGGCGGCACAGCGCCGATCATTGACGACCGGTTCGAGTTGTATTCGCATCCGCTGCCGCATGTGCTGATCCTCACCGCGATCGTGGTGGGCGTTGCGACGACAGCGCTGGGGCTGGCTCTGGCCGTGCGGATTCACGAGGCCTACGGGACGCTTGAAGAGACCGAGGCGCTGCAACGGGAACGCGAGGATATCAAAGCGGCATGATCGTTCACCTTCCCGTACTGCAGGTTGTCCTGCCGTTGCTGTGTGCGCCTTTGTGTGTGCTGTTTCGTACGCCGCGCGTGGCCGCGCTGATCTATTTCATTGCTGCCGCGTCGGCGTTTGCCTGCGCCGTCGGCCTGAATATTCAGACGCTGGACGGCATCGTGCTGCACTACCAGCTTGGCGGTTGGTCGCCTCCGGCCGGGATCGAATACGTGATCGACGGCGCCAACGCGCCCTTGCTGTTGCTGGTCTCGCTGATCGCGCTGCTGGTCTCGGTCTACGCGCCGCGCAGCATCGCGTCCGAACTCGAGCCGGCACGAGTCGGTCTGTTCTTCGCGTGTATGTGCCTGTGCCTGGCCGGGCTGTTGGGCATCGCGGCAACCGGTGACGCATTCAACGTCTTCGTGTTCCTCGAAATCTCGTCGCTGGCGTCCTACGCGCTGATTGCGCTCGGCGCGCGCCGTCGTGCCTTGCTCGCGGCATTTCAGTATCTCGTTCTGGGTACGATTGGCGGCACCTTCCTGCTGATCGGTATCGGTCTGGTCTACGCCATTACCGGCACGTTGAACATGGCGGATCTCGCGCAGCGCGTCAGTGAGCTGGGGGAGAACCGCGCACTGATCGGAGCCATCGCCTTCGTCACCATCGGCATGGCGATCAAGGCGGCCGTCTTTCCGCTGCACGCTTGGCAGCCCGGCGCCTATTCGGAGTCTCCCTCGGCCGTTGGCGTGTTCCTGTCCGCCACCGGCAGCAAGATTGCGCTGTATACCTTGTGCCGGTTCCTGTTCACGATTTTCGGCGCCTCGGTGGCGTTCCAGGTATTGCCGCTGACCCAGATCGGCCTGCTGGTCGGCTGTGTCGGCATGATCGCCGGCTCGCTGATGGCCTGTCTGCAGACTGATTTCAAACGCGTGCTGGCCTGGTCCAGCATCGGCCAGGTCGGCTACATCGTCGCCGGCATCAGCCTGGCCACCAGCGAGGGACTCACCGCCGCCTATCTGCACATTCTCAACCATGCCCTCATCAAGGCAGCGCTGTTCGCGGCCGCTGGCGTGGTGATGTTGCGGCTGGGCGGTACCGATCTGCAGAGCATCGCCGGCCTGGGACGCCTGATGCCCTGGACCTTCGCCATGATCGTGGTGGCCGGACTGGGGCTCATCGGCGTCCCCCTGAGCGCCGGATTCGTCAGCAAATGGGCGCTGGCGACGGCCCTGATCGACAGCGGGCAATGGCTGGTGCTGGCCGCGGTTCTGTTCAGCAGCCTGCTGGCGCTGGTCTACGTGGGACGGATCGTCGAGGTGGCGTGGTTTCGTGAACCGCAAGCCGGGCGCACACCGGCCGCCGTGCCGAGAGCAATGACCGCAGTGACCGCCTTGCTGGCAATCGCGACGGTCTACTTCGGAATCGATACGCGTCTGCCGCTGGCTCTGGCGCAAGGGGCGTCTGCGGCGCTGTTGGGAGTGGGCCCGTGATCGCCCTGCCGGCGAGGCTGACGGAGGTCGATCAGGCGCTGGTCCTGCCGCTGACGGTACTGCTTCCGCTACTGGCAGGGGCGCTGGTGTTGGCGCTGCGACGAAACCCCAATCTGCGCGATGGCAGTTCGATGCTGATGGGCCTGGTACTGGCCCTGGTGGTCGGCGCGTTGTGGAGCGCGCCCGATGCGGAGCTGAGTTTCACAATATGGAACTGGTTGCCGGGCCTCGCCTTCGAGTTCCGGATGGAGCCGCTGGGGCTGTTGTTCGCGACTGTCTCCGCCGTGCTCTGGCCGCTGACCACGCTGTATGCCGTCGGCTATATGCGCGGCAACGCGGAGAAGCACCAGACCCGGTTCTTCCTGTGTTTCGCGCTGGCGATCGCCGCGGCGCAGTGGATTGCCTTTTCCGGCAATCTCGTGACGCTGTTCGTGGGCTACGAGTTCATGACCCTGGCCACTTGGCCGCTGGTCGCCCACAAGGGCAATGAGGATGCGAAGCGCGGAGCGCGTGTCTATCTCGCGGTTCTGCTGACGACCTCGATCGGCCTGTTGTTGCCGGCCATCGTCTGGACCTATCTGCTGACCGGGACCACGCAGTTCAGCGACGGCGGGATTCTGGCCGGTCACGGCAGCCCGGCGCTGTTCGCCGTGCTCTATGCAATGTTCCTGTTCGGTATCGGCAAGGCGGCGCTAATGCCGTTTCATCGCTGGCTGCCCGCAGCGATGGTGGCGCCGACGCCGGTGTCTGCACTGTTGCACGCGGTGGCCGTGGTCAAGGCCGGTGTGTTCTCGGTGCTCAAGGTCACGATCTACATCTTCGGGCTGGATAACCTCAGTGCCACCGGTGCCTCGCAGCCGATGATGTGGGTCGCGGCCTTTACGCTGCTGGCCGCGGGCGTGATCGCGGTGCGTCAGGACAACCTCAAGAAGCGGCTTGCCTACTCGACCGTGAGCCAGCTCAGCTACATCGTGCTGGGCGCGGCACTCGCCCAGCACTACGCCGTGCTGGAAGGTGCCCTGCATATCGCGACGCATGCGGTCGGCAAGATCACGCTGTTCTTCTGCGCCGGCGCGATCTATACCGCGCACCACCTCACACGTGTCAGCGAACTGGATGGCCTCGGCCAGAAGATGCCGTACACCTTTGCGGCGTTCACCGTGGCCTCGATTTCGATCATCGGCCTGCCGCCGCTGGCCGGCAGTTGGGACAAGCTGCTGTTGATCGAAGGCTCGCTCGAGGCCGGCGTGCCGGTGATGCTCGGTGTGCTGCTGGCTGGTGCGCTGCTCGCCATCGCCTACCTCATGCCGGTGCCGATGCGAGCGTTCTTTGTCCGTTCCGACACCCATGGCGCCGACGCGGACAACCCGTCCGGCAATCCACGCCCGCGCACCGAACCGGTTCAGGAGGCGCCGCTGGCCTGCGTGCTCCCGCTGTGCATCACGGCCCTGGCCTGCATCGCGATGTTCTTTTTTGAAGACGCCCTGATCGAACCTCTGGCGCGCCGCCTGGGAAGCCCGTGAGCAAACCATCCATGAACGAACCCAAGCATTGGCTGGACCGACCGCAGAGCGCGACGCTGCTGGTCCGGATTCTCTACCTGGCCTGCGCAGCGCTGCTGCTCGTGGACCTGTTCTACGAACGCCACGGCCATTTCGAGTTCGAGCACTGGTTCGGCTTCTTCTGCGGTTTCGGCTTTCTGGCCTATGTGTTCATCGTCAACGCTGCCAAGGTTCTGCGGCGTCTGATCGGGCGTCCAGAGACCTATTACCAGTCCACGCCGCAGGAGCGCGACCATGACTGAGTGGTGGGCCAACCCGGCACTGCTGTTGATTTTCGGTGGCCTGCTGCTGCCGCTGCTGGGGCCGCTGCCGCGTCGCATCATGAGTCTGGCGCTGCCGGCGGCAAGCCTGGTGCTGCTGTGCTGTCTGCCGGATGGCGAGAGCGGGCGGGCAGTGCTGTTCGGTCTGGATCTGGTCACGCTCCGCGTCGACAAACTGGCCTTCATCTTTGCGCTGATCTTCCATATCGCGGCGCTGATCTCGGCGGTCTACGCCTGGCATCTGCGTGATGTCCTGCAGCATGCCAGCACGCTGGTCTATGCCGGTGCGGCGGTGGGCGCGGTCCTCGCCGGAGACCTCATCACCATGCTGTTGCATTGGGAATTGACGGCGATTTCCTCGGTGTTCCTGATCTGGGCGCGGCGTACCGAACGCGCCTATCACGTGGGCATGCGCTATCTGCTGGTGCAGGCCGGCGCCGGCGTGCTGCTGCTGTCCGGCATCGTGATGCGTTACACGGCCACCGGCGATCTCGCCTTCGAGCGGATGACGCTCGGCGAGCCGGGCTCGCTGTTGATGCTGATCGCGATCGGCGTCAAATGCGCGTTTCCGCTGCTGCACAACTGGTTGCAGGACGCCTATCCGGAAGCCACCGTCACCGGTACCGTGGTGCTGTCGATCTTCACCACCAAGCTCGCGGTCTACGCCTTGGCTCGCGGCTTCGCGGGCACCGAGATCCTGATCTGGATCGGCGCGGCGATGACGCTGTTCCCGATCTTCTTCGCGGTCATCGAAAACGACCTGCGACGCGTGTTGTCGTACAGCCTCAACAACCAGCTCGGTTTCATGGTCTGCGGCATCGGCATCGGCACCGATCTGGCGATCAACGGCGCCGCGGCGCATGCCTTCGCGCACATCATCTACAAGTCGCTGCTGTTCATGGCGATGGGCGCGGTGTTGTACCGCGTGGGTACGGTC